>JACKZZ010008535.1_pt1 | contig 90968 bp, 59 predicted proteins | sample 8027871 | NCBI WGS metagenome assembly JACKZZ01 (sample SAMN15724774, study PRJNA655200) | protist metagenome | isolation source: fluorescence activated cell sorting (FACS) single amplified genomes of... | place: USA: West Boothbay Harbor, Gulf of Maine | collected 2000-07-19
CTGTTAAACCCGCGGCAAACTCCGTTCGGGACGAAAAGCGCCGATTGATTGAGATTGCTCGGCCCAGCGCCACCGGCACCAGCACCAGCACTTGAACTGGTTGACACTAGTGTGTGCAAATACTTGCAGCCAGTGCCGAATGGACACCCACCAGGGGAGTTAAATGCCCGGCAGACACCATTCGGGACGTACACAGACTGATGCGCGGACGGCACAGGCACAGATAAGGGTGGTACTGGCGCACTCACATCGGCTGAAGAAGGAGTCGAAGGTATAGCATCTTCCGGTCCGCCCGGCACGAGCGCCCGCAGAAACCCAAACGCGTTCGCATTCTGCGGGCGCTTCCTCTTCCTAATGACCTCCTCCTTGGCCTGCTGGTCCAGAAACATCCACCTGGTGCTTCCATTCAGCAGCATCAACGCCTCCGAGTCGCCATCGCCGGTGTACTTGACCGTATGGGTGCGCGTCTTGAGGTCGTAGCTAAGCACGTCGGCCTCAAAGAAGGCCAGGTTTCCTTCCCACCAGACCTTCACACGGTGGCCAAGCAAGGCCTGCGCCAAGGCGGCGGTCGTGGCTGCGGACCGGGCTTGGGGTTCATGCAAGGGTTGTGGTAGCGGTAGCGAATCCGGCAGTGGTTGCTGCTCAGCATCAACACTGCTGCCATCACGCTCACTTAGACTTGACTTGGCACTAGCAGCGGAGTCAGTTTTAACAGCAGAGTCAGTAAGGGGGGTCACAGCGGCAGGGTGCGGGGCTGGATCCGGAGCTAATGCGGGGCTCAGAGCTGGCGGCTCGGCCGAGGAATCAATCTCAGACCCCTCCTGACCCAGATCCAGTCCCCGCTCAAGGTGCTCCAGTGCTGCCTTGCTGCCAAGCCACTTCCCTCGGCGACGGGTCTCCTCTGCGGCGGCTTCCCGTCGATCTTCCTCCTCTTCTGCGCGCACCGCTTCAAGCTCCTCCGCTGACAGCACTTCCAAGTACCCTCGGCAGCGAGCCGCACCGCACAGACACTTAGTCGGCTTGCGAGACGACAGTCTCCAGCCGTAGTCAAATGTGAGCTCCACGCCCTCCTCTATGGGTGCGATGGTGAAGATTCCAACCCGGTACCTGCGACCCACCGTCCAAACTTGCACCGTGCAATTCGGCTCACAGGAGTGATTGATGTGGCGTGTCTTGGAACCCTTGCGGCGCGCGTCCAGGTAGGAGTTGTGCTTCAGCTGCATCATATATAAGTGCTCCTCGTCCACCGCTGCGGCTGTGCGGCGCTGCAGTTCCCCCTCGCTGATCAGCTCACCGACATACTCAGATACGAACTGCCCCTTCGTGAGTGACTCCAGCGAAAACAGGCCCCAGCCTTTACCTTGCACATTCTTCACTTCCAGTTCAGCATGTTTCGCGGTCTGCAGCTTTCTGTTCTGGCAGGTCGGCGTGCACTTGACACACTCAGTCAGTGTGTAGAAATTGATGCACGCATCGCCCACACAGGTGGGTTCGCCGTTCTTGGATACGCAGCCACACTCGGATACTTCACGTGTGCTGGCCAGGTTATCGGCGTCCACTTGAACACAAGAAGATATCACCTCTTCCAGGTATGAGTCCCATGGGCGATTATCCTCCATAGTGTACACCAGGTACAGTGTACTCCAGGTACTGTTAAATGACTAAATTTTATGGAACACACGAGTTGCAGCCGGCTCGGGTACAGGACTCTACAAACAGGAAAGAGTGACGCTTATGGTATCACCACATAGTAATGGGACCCAGTCAATACGCTTCTCTTGACATAGTCCTTGCAATAAAGTTAAGCCACGTGGTAACTTACCCATGCATCAGGTGCACCATCTCAGGAGTGGTGCACAGTCTGGTGCACACCTCAAGCTCCGACGGCGGGGAGGGGGATGGATACAATTGTAACAGTGTGTCAGATGGTTTGTCCGTGACATTCACACTGGTGTCACCCGGGCATGTAGAGCAGCACCAGCAGCAGGAAACTTTTGCTTACACTGTAGCAATAGTATAGATAACCAAAGCATACGCAATATTACACATGAGAGTGCCCTGTTAACACAAAATCGAAAAGAAAAAATCCATTTTATCGTCCTAAAAGCAGCGCAACAAAAAGAAAGCGCAAGAAAACCCACACCTAAATTTATCGCAGGATACCGTTTCAAGCGATTTTATACAGATATGGGATGCACAACAGGGAAACTAAAGGAGACGATGGTTCGTGAAAACAAACCACAGTCATTGCCTACCACTCATGCGCAAACTGGAGCTGTACAGGTTAAAAATAATTATGTTCGCAAATCGACGAAGTCTGGGTCAACTTATCAACAACCTTCCTTCTCCGGCTGAGGCTCGGCCCGCCCCCGTGTGAAGACGGGAGGCTGAGGCTCGGCTCGCAAGCCCGTCCCTATGATGACGCGGCCGATCCCAGCCCCCCGCCGCGGCTGACATTTATAGCTCAGTGGGTCTGGGTTTTCGGACCTGGGTGCGCTGAGTGGTGGCGTTGGCGAAAAGACGACTGCTCTTGCTGGAATGAAACGATTGTACAATGAGGATATTTTTGTGGATAATTGTGAGCTTGAGTGGGTGGTCTGCGCGAGGACGGGGTTGGAATGGACGTGGACGGGAACTCCAGGAACTGGAATGATTCATCCGGAATGGGCTGCATTTTGGCGCATCTTCCGAATGTGGACACATTTTCTGCTATTATTTACATACTATTATTTATCATCTATATATTCGTTAACCTTTCTATTATTTATGCCATATATAATTAACCGCGATTGATTTCAACTATAAAGATATAGCTTGGTGTTCACTGTGCTGGTTCCCCATGCCAGGCCATAGGGCTGGTCCGGATTTCCATATATCTTTGTCTGGCCATAGGGCTTGATGCTCTTCGATCCTCTCAAAAATGGCATCGTATGACAAAAAAATCCCTGACGTATGTTAAATGATCACATAAATGGTTACTGCTATACCTGGTATACCGATATACGGTACCTGGTATACCAGGTATACTGGTATAGTGTTCCATACTTTCGCTTGTGTGTCAGCTTGTCCGTCCCCAGACCATGCTGTACCAGGTGTACCAGTGTACCATGGTGTACCAGGTGTACCAAGGTGTACGTGGTGTACCATGTGTACCAGTGTACTGGTGTACCTGGTGTACCATGGTGTACTGGTGTACCAGTGTGGGTGTACCTGGTGTACCTGGTGTACCAGTGTACCTGGTGTACCTGCTGACAGTGCACCTGGTGTACGACTCCAAACCTCAAACTCCAACTAGCCTCCAACTATTTGGTAAGTACTGGTATCCCGGCAGCAGGTACAGAGATGTATCCATGGGTACGGCCGTACGGTACACCTGGTACAGTATCCTCAGGTATCATAGTACACGTATTTAATATATCTGATCCCTCTGTTGCTGTTGTCTGGAGGTCCAGAGCTGCTGGTGTGCCTGCTGATGCTTTAATAGTACAAGTCTGCTTCTAGAGTGGTTGTGCCATACGGGATCGGTAATAATATCTGGTAACGTAACTGACAATCGAATTACATTGTCAGATATCCAACAGGTTTTGAGTCTTTTGGCTTTTACGGGTCTATAGGAGCACTATGAGCAGTGGTGCTGTACTGTATTTGCAAGACACACGTGAGTACGACCCGGGTCATAATGCGGGACAAAAAGTAGCTGATGGTGGCGATGACGAGCTTGCCCCCTTTCTGTGGATGTGCATGTTGCGGGAGGAAGATGTGAAAATGTTTGAAGTTGAGGATGAAGATGAGGAGGAGAATAACTATCGAGTATACGCCGTTGTAAAGAAACAGCACGCGATTTTAAATCTGCACACCTCCTTGATCAATATGAACAACAGGTTTGCTCCTGCCGGCACTGAAGAGGGGGGCAGCGAGAGTTCATTCAAAGACCACGTGGCAGTCATGGTGGATGCTTTGATGGCGTCCCCGCGCCGGTTTGTCGTGATTGATTTCGGAGAGGTGTGGGAGGCAGAAGACTACGTCCGCGATGAGGTAGGGGCTGTGATCCGTGGCATCAAGGTCGGTGAGCTGCACCGCCATTTCGATGACGGTCGAACGGCGCCCGGAGCGGGCTCCCTGTTTCAGATGCTGTACGAACTGTTTGTCGTCCTCGGCTGGGGATGGGACGCGATGCGGCGACAGGCAGCCTATGTGCAGTATGCTGAGAACAGGGCACTAATTCGCCTCCCCGCGGTGGGGGCAAAGCTCGTATGTGATCAGGGCAAGAGCTCAGGCTCAGGCTCTTCATCTGCGTTGCTGGCGCGCAACGGACTGGACTTGTACGGGCAGTCTCGCTGCTGCGCGGGATATCCGCAGGACTGGGCGGAGACGAACCCGGAGTCAAAAGGTGCCAGCGATGAGCAGGTTGAGGAGCAGGATGAGCATGAGTAGGGCTGAGTCGAATTTGCATTGGACTGGGGAGAGTCTTACGATTCTTGCATGCTATCGGTACGAACCCTAAATATTGGCAGCTGTGGTATGGGCACTGTGCATTCATATGGTGCTTCGGGCTGTCTTGCCCTGTGTACCGTGCACTCTTAATATCAGCAGTGCCACGGGCATGCACTACACTGGACAGGACAGCCTGGTCTGAATAGTGGTACATTCACTTACATGCACTACGTTGGCGCATCGCCTTGCACACTAACCACCGGCTCTTGCTGGCTTGAATTTATGGTGTGGGCCGGTAGTCGGCGGCGCTGTGACGTGTGCACTATCAATACGGTCTACGGTGCCGCATCAATAATCAGCAATTTCAAAAAATTAATCAGTGAGCCAAAAATATAGCACAGTAAGCCACGAGCACAGCCCCCTAACCCTGCGAAGCACACCAAAGCCAGCACCACAACCAACGCCACAGCCTGGCTGGGTATGTAGAGGAGTTCCATCGGCCTCAGACACCTCTTCCTACTCTCACTCCAGCTGCTTCTTGTAGCGCGTGTACTGGTCCGTGACCACCACGAACGCAGCCTCCGCAGTTAACTTGGCCTCAAGCTCCAGGCTGCCAGCCAGTTTGTCCGGGTGGATCGCCCGCACCACGCGCAGATACACCTTCCGGATTTCGTCCGGTCCCAGCTCCACAGATGCGTCATTGATTCCAAGCGCGGCCGCATTAGGAATCAGCGAGGGCACTACCGAGGGCAGATCCGCCAGCAGGTCCTGCAGAGCCTTCACCTGCCGTTGTGAGCCGGGTGCAAATTTCCACCTGTCCACGCGCGCCCGCACACCTTCGCTTAACATATCGCTTTCCTGCGAGCGGGCGGCTTCCTCCATCTTGCGCGCCTCCAGCTCTACTTTCCGTCGCTGAGCGGCCTCCTGTGCGCGGCCCTCGTTCTCCTTCAGGCGCTGCTCCACAGCAGCTGCCACCTCCGCAGTAGGCTTGTCCCACCGAGACACACGCGCCAGCAGGTGATAGTAGTATACAGATCCGTCCGGGCTCTTCACCTCGGCCCATCCACGAGGAAGGCTCGGGTCGCCCCCGGGACCAGCAGCAGTGGCAGCAGCAGCAGCGGCAGTGTGCATACCATCCCCTTCCTCCTCGTCTTCTTCCTCTTCCGAGTCCTCGGCATGCATACTTTTAGCCCGTGCACTGGCGGCAGAGGTGGGGCTCACCATACCCACCTGGGCGGGTGCAGTGGCCGCGGCAGCATTGGGACTGGCCGCCAGCGGACTCGCCTCCTTTCCCCCGTGGCGCCGCGCGCCGCGCCCCCGCCCAGCTTGCTGCTGCAGCCGCCGAGTTCGGACGCGCTCCGCGGCCTCAAGCGAATGAGCCTTCGCGTTGTTGATAATCAGCTTCTTCTGCATGGCCTCGTCGTGAATTCCATTCGCCTTCATGTCAAGAACGATCAGCTTGCGGATAACCACGTTTAGCGTCTCGATCCAGCTGGCTTCCGCCTTAGCATTCATCGCGGACACATAAATCGTACGGTCATCGTCGTCACCCACCTGCCTGCTGATCACAAACACATTGCTGTATTCGCCAATATCCAGAGAACTTTCGATGTGCGTGGTCTTGTCAACAACGAAAGAGCCTTTCTCTTTGCCCTTGACGGAGTCCTTGTAATAGGTCAGTCGGTAGGTAGGGATTTCCAAGTTGTCCGAGGAAAAGTTCGCCGAGCAAGTCAGGACGAACCAGCGGGCGTTCCAGGACTGTACTAGCGATCCACGCTTGATCAGGAAGCCTTCGTGTACCACTGTTGTCTCCATTGCTGCCGCCGCATCAGGCTTGACATTGGCAGGTGACGGAGTGGCACGCTTGCTGACTAGTCGGTTGGGGACCGAAGACGCCACCGGCTCAGAGGAGACAGGAACCCCACCAGACAACAAATCCGGGTTGTCCTGCACCTCCTTCGCGCTGGACTTAAAGGGGTTCAGACTCGCCATATCATCGAAGATTGAGCCCCTTTTCTGGGGCGGAACGTGCGGGTTGGCGCTCTTTTTCTTCACAATCGCGAGCTGCACAGCATTCACCCACTTCGCCTGGGTGGGTTCATCCAGCGCAGACATATAAAGCTCACGCTCAGAGTTCGTAATTTTGATAACAAACGACTGGTCTTCGAACACGTCAAGCGTCTCCACGGAGCTTGTAGCCTCCAGCGCATACTCACCTTTCTTCTCCAGTTTCGTTTCATTCTTGAAGTATTCAATATCACCGTAGCAAGATATTTCAACAAATCGAGATTTCCAAGTGTGCATAAACGACCCCCTCTTTGTGAGGTAACCACATATGGGGGCTTGCATGTTTTAAAAAGCACCACTGATACAATATTTTAAATTAACAAGGAATATGAATCGAGATGTGACACAGTCGTGCACCAAATCCCGAGCAAATCAATGATATCTGGATATAAGCCGAACTACACCACCCGAACCCCAATGTTATATCTCTTTATACTCTATCGATACCGACTGGTACCCAAATTATTGAAATTATTAAATTATCATAACTTATAATTAAAGTTGTACGAGATCATTTGCCAACTTAGCCATGGTTAGGCTGTCGAGCAAAAAGCCAGGGTCAATATTATAAATTACATTTGAAGGGCTTTACCTACCGCTCTATAGTCCTTAGTAGCAGCAGGTGTACTGTGGCTACGGTAGTGTTATCAACACGTCAGAATAAAAGATCTAACCTGTGCAATGTTAACATTCAAACTACCGGTACTCAAAAACAGGGCATACCGATACGGTATCCTACCGTCCGACACATTCCGTGATACGCGCCACCAACTCACCCTTCTTGCCCGCCAGGGGAAGCTGCAGCGCACGACAGATGTCCTTCAGGGCCGCCACCGACTCCTTCGCCAAAAGCCCGGAACCTACCAGTTCGCGATACTCCTCCAGCTCCGCCGGATCACATGCGGGGCGCGGCTTCTTCGACACACCAGGGGTCTCCCCAGCAACCATGCGCTTCTGCAGCCGTCGCAGCACGAAGCACGAAGCACGAAGCACGAAGCACGAAGCACGAAGCACGAAGCACGAAGCACAGCATCCAATTACAACCACGACCACGACCACGACCACGACCACGACCACACTCACATGCATGCATGCGTCACCGCAATGACACAATACCAATAGCCTATTAAAACTTACCTTGCCAACCGACACTCCCCCTAGCTCCTGTACCCGCTCCAGCCCCAGAACCTCTGCAAAGCGCTCAAACGCCACCGCATGCTCCGAGAAGATCGCCTTCTCGGGGAAGCAGAGCGCGTCAAGCGCGTCCAATCGCTCCTCTGAGATGTTCTCGCTGAGCGCGATGGTCTGTAGCACCGAGTAAAAGCGCTGCATGGTGGGATTGGGTGTCTGCGCGCAGTGATCCACCGAGGGGTCTAGCTGGAAGGCGCGCACCAGCTCCATCGCGCACTGGAAGGCCTCCTCAGACACCGCGGTGACGGGGGCCGGTGGAGCCACCGAGCTGCGCAGATCGCCGGCGTAGGGCAGCGGCACCACAAACAGACCGTCGGTGGAGTGCACCCCGCCCTCCCGCTGTGGTAATACCGCCACGATGCGCGGAGCGGAGCTCTTGTTGCGCACCAGGACACCCACCGCCAACAGCTGCTTCGCATGCATGTCGTCAAGCAGGGTTGTGAACAGCGCACCGGAACCGCGGATGGAGCGATCATCTGGTGCCAGCAAGTATCCCGAGCCGATGCTCAGATCGACGGGCAAGCTCGCCTGCGCCGTGAAGTACTGTAGTTTCAAGAACCCACTCCCACCCTCGCTCGATGACGAGGATGCCGACGAGGATGCGGACAATGCCTCCGCTCCTGCCTGCTCCTCCCCGTCCTGCACGATGCCCGCCGTGCGTGCTCGGACGATGTCCTGCACCTCCGCCTTAGCGAAGGGCACACGCGTCCCCTGCACATCTACGAACGTCTCGATGTCCTCCACCTCGTCCAGCTTCTCGCCGGTGGCACCATCCACGTATTGGGTGCGCACGGCCACAGGCTGATTGGTCAGCGCGAATAGCGTCGTCGCGTAGGGCTTCTTGGTCACGTTTAGGGTCTTGTAGTAGTGCACGGAAATAGCCGTGCCCCCACCTGCAGCGGCACCGGGACCGGGACCGCCGCCAAGGAAGAAGGTCAGGCTGCCCATGCGCCTCTTCTTGGTCTGCTTCTTGCGCACCTGTTGCAGCAACCCCTCAAGCCCCTCATCTGCCAGCGCCTTGGCGCGCTCAAGCAGCTCCTCCTCCTCGTCCACAACCAGGATTTTGTTGTAAAATATGTCAACATTGAAAGGAGGCACAGAGATTGCACTCTGGCTTTGAGTTTGAGTTTGGGTTTGGGATTGGGTTTGGGTTTGGGGTGGTCCTAGCTTCGCTCCCCCAGACACTACCGCAGCGGAAAGCGCGTAAGTCGGCTTGCTCAGGTGCCACAGTGAGATCTCCACCCCCGTCTCAGTGAGGTCTTTGGCCACCTGGATGGTTTGAAGCTGTTCCGCAGCGCGCTTGCAGTTGGGGTTGTCATCATTCGTGAACAACCACACGCGCTTGAAGTCTTGCTCCTGGAAGCGAGCACCCTTCTTGTTGAACTCGTTCGAGCATTGCCACAGCGCCTCCTTCAGCGGTACGTATGGCGATTTGGGCTTAAGCTTGGCGCTCGGGTCAGGTGCTGGCTCCTCCTGGCAGCCAACCAACGCGTGGAACAAGCCGATGTCGTCTATGAAACCCTGCAGCTCAGCGCAGAAGGGGACACATGGTTAAGCAGGCACTGTGATAGAGGGCCCTGTGAAGCTCGCTCACCTGGATCTTTTTAATGCGCGCAGCTGACGGTGGCTCCAAGGAAAACAAGGTGTGCAGGCCATCAACTGTGCTATCCTCACTTTTCGCTCCCTGTCAGCACACCAAATCACAACAAGGTACAGTATAGTAAGATTATCACAATTATGTCCGCAGCAAAGGTGAACAGTGCACGTACCGCGCCAAAGCACACCGCACCGACACAGGATTTGTCGCTTTCCACTATCTTAGATTTTAGGACATACAGCAGCAGCTTCAAGACGTTCAACAAGATAACTTCGCCAAGCGAATTTTTCCCCAACATATCTTTACGAACATCTATGAGGAACATTAAGTGGTCATCAAAGCTTTTGTATTCGGATTCATCCTCTTCATCTTCCTCCTCTTCATCGCGTCCGCTCCAGTGAGAGCTCATATTTCAAAATGTCTTGATAAACCACAGCTGAGGAAAGTTATTTGGTCTTTCAAATGTTGATAAACTGGACAGATTGCAGTTAGCTCAAGTGATGGTGGTCGCCGAGTTTCAGGAGCTCCGAGTATTGCGATCAATTGTTGCGAGCCTGCTCTTGCTGTAAAGCGAAAAACTGATATATTGAATTCGCAAATCCTATTCGATGGGAGCGCGGTTTGGGGTTTTCAGGCAATTTCAGCAGACTGCTCCAGCAGATTTCACAGTTTGCGAGATTCAGAGATTCAGAGATTCAGAGATTGGGCAGTAGCAGCGACCCGCCAGTGATAATTACTGCTGTAAGTCACTTTTAAAGCAGTGACCACCTCGGAATTTGAAATTTGAATTTCGCGGCAAACCAGCTGACAAGCAGCAGGTGCTGCTTGCCTCTACTTTGCTATAAACCTGTTTACCTGGTTTATCTGCTACTTTATCAAAACGTTAATATTTGTATTGCCTGCCGTAGTAATATTACGTGATATTTCAGTGAGTATTAAATTCTGGGCAGAAGCTAACGTCTCAAATTACGGTACACCTGGCACCTACGGCAAATAATTTTCGGCAGGTGGTGATCAATGGCCGCACGTGTTCTATCTTTTACCAAGTGCATCTATCATTGATAAGAGTGAGAAGACTACTGAGCCTTATCATTAGGAGGTGTCTGTGTAAGCGGTATCATCATGTCAACCACTGTGATCCTTGGCTATGATGTTGTATTTCCACAAGGGAAGAAGCCGTTTCCTTCGCAGATTGCTGTGATATCGAAGTGTCTCATGGCCTTCCGCAAACACCAAAACGCTCTAATAGAATCTCCCACTGGTACTGGAAAGACGTTATCGCTTCTGACGGCCGCGTTGGCATACCAGAAGAAAGAGTATGCTCTCGCCCTGGAGAAGCAGCGAGCAGAGGAGCGAGCTGCTGGGCCCTTGAAGGAAAATGCCGGTGCAGGTGCCTCTATGACCGATCACACAAAGCGGGTGCTGGTTCACAACGCTCTGCATTTCCCGCGCATCTACTACTGTTCACGCACGCACTCCCAGATCCAGCAGGTGGTGGATGAGCTGCGGGAGATGGATGCGGGATACCTCGTTGACTTGCATTCTTCAATCTTAGCCAGCCGCTCCCACCTCTGTGTGAACTCAGAGGTGCGACAGCGCGCCGAGGCGCGGGGCAAGTCGATTGAGTCGGTGTGCGACGAGATGCTGAAGAAAAATATGTGCGGGTTCCGACATCAGTCTGTGGCGGTGGCTCGGTCCATGTTCCGCGGCGCTCGTGGGGTGGGTTCAGCATTTGGTGGATGGGGCGTGCAGCAGTCACGGAGCACCACTGGTGGCAGCGGAAGTGGCACATGCACGTGCAACGGCGACAGCCTTCTGCAGGGCAGCTCTGTGTGGGACATAGAAGATATCGCGGCGGCCGGCAAAAAATACAAAGGTGGGGGAGAATGATCTGAGCTGGAACTGCACTACTCTGCACTAACTGGTGATGGTATTTTGCGCCGTACATCATGCGTAGGCTGCTCATATTTCGCCTCGCGCGCAGGTCTGATGATGGGCTCGAAGGGTTCGGCGGAGGTCATGGGCGAGTCTAAACCTGGCGCAGCGGAGGGCAAGAGCCATGGGAATGGTAGTGGCACCGGCGGTGGCGGCGGTAGCGCTGCTGCGTTCGCCAAGAGCCATGTGGTACTGGCACCCTATAACTACATAGTCAGTCCAGACATTCGAGAATCGCTCGGTGCGTCCGGCTGCTGACTGCTGACTATTGCTGACTTCTGACTGCTGACTTCTGACTGTTGACTGCTGACTGTTGACTTCAGGAATCGACTTGACAGACTCGATCTTAATCTTTGATGAGGCGCACAATATTGAAGACGTGTGCCGCAGTGAGATGAGCATGGAGGTATCCGTTGGGGAGTTGGCGTTCTGCAAGGACAAGCTGTACAAAATTCTGGGGCACCCCAGCGGAAAGGGTAATTTGCCGCAGTTCAAGGCGTTCCACCAGCTGTGTACAAAACTGTTGTCGTGGCTACGCGAAGGCGGCATTGGTGCTGGCGGGTTCGGGGAGGCGGAGAACATCTGGCACGGCGCGGGTATCCTGGTAGCGCTGGACGATTGCTGTGGGCTCACTGCGCAGCTTCTACTGGAGCTGGAGGAGCATGTGAAAGTGCTCAGGCAGGAGGATATTAGCATCGAAATGGCCATGTATACCATAGCGGAGCAGGAGCACGCGGGAGTTCGCGGTGAAGCTGTGGGTGTAAGTTCGACCCAGCAGCAGGCACAGGTAAACAGCGAGCAGTTCCAGCTGGAGAAGTCGAGCGTGGCTATCCTGAGAGGACTGCTACGCATCACCCGGTGGCTGAGTGACAACCCCGAGGAAGCGGGGGCCTATAAAATGGTGTTGAAGCCAAAAGATGATCAGGGCGGGCACGGGGGAGAGGTGCGGCTCTGCTTCTGGTGCATGAACCCTGCCCTCGCGTTTCGAAGCATCCAAAAGGAGTGCCGCAGCGTGGTTCTCGCCAGTGGCACGCTATCGCCGCTGTCCTCTTTTTCGGCCGAGCTTAGCACACCCTTCGCTGTACGGCTCGAGGCACCGCATGTTATCAATGCGCCGCGGCAAGTGCTGGTTCAGGCAGTGGCGAATTTCGGACAGGTGTCGCTGAATGCATCTTTCGCAAACCAAAACAATCCAGAGTATCAAAGCGCCCTCGGGGCGCTGCTTCGAGTGGTGGTGCGACTCACACCAGGTGGTGTGCTGCTTTTTTTCCCGTCCTACGGCCTGCTCGCGAAGATGAGTCGCTCCTGGGAAAAACTGCTGGCGGACATGCGCGCCGACGATTCAGAGGCTGGTGCGGAAATATTCTCAGAGCCGAAGGATGCCAAAGCCCTCGATAGTGTACTGCGCTCCTACTATGCCGCAGTGGATTGTGGGCGAAAAGCCGTTCTGCTGGCAGTATGTCGGGGCAAGGTGAGCGAGGGCATCAACTTCGAGAACGACTATGCGCGCTGCATCCTGGTGGTGGGCATCCCATTCCCGGCGGCCTTCGACCTGGCAGTTCAGCTCAAGAAGAAGTATCAGGATGGACTCGTCGCTGGCAGGGCGAGGGCGATGGTGAGGAGCAAGGCCGGAGTAGGAGAAGGAGTTGCCGAAGGAGATGGGAGGGCGGCAGCAACTTTTAAAAGTGCGAAAATTATCGCCGGCGGCGACAAGAACACATGTACCAGCGACAGCTTGGATGCTGCAGTCAGTGGGAATGAGTGGTACAAGCTGCAGGCATTTCGCGCCATCAATCAGGCACTTGGGCGCTGCATTCGCCACAGAAAAGATTTTGGTGCCATCATACTATGCGACCCGCGATTCCAAGAGCCGAGCATGCAGCAGCAGCTGTCGCGATGGGTACGCTCAGGTGTGTCCAGCGTGTCATCCTTCGAAGAAGGCGTGGTGGCTTTTCGAAGCTTCTTCGGGGAGGCGGAGGCCTTTGTCCGAGGAATATCTGGAACTCCTGGTCCTGGGCTAGGGCCGTGCCCAGAGTCGAAATCTGGGTCTGCTATTAATGTGGTCGTGCCTGTTCCCGTGCCTCTGTCCGTGCCAGTGACACGGAAACCAACATTTGTCGAGCGGGAGCGGGCGCGAGTGACGGGTGTGCCATTGGTGGTGGTGGGCGCTGGAGGTGGCGCGGGTGCGAGTCTTCGCAAAGTCGGTGGAGTAGTGAAGAAGTTCAAGATCCCTGCGAGCACAAAGGGCGCGGCGGCGGCAGCAGCTGCAGGTCCCAGTGCACACCAGCGGGATCTCCAGGTCAGTTCTAGCGCCAGTACTCGGGAGTCCCGCAAGACTTCTGCCAGAAGCGCCGGTCTGGACCGGGCAAAGCTGGTTAAGCCGTTCAAGGTTCCCAGGATGATCGGCGGTGGTGGTGGCGGCGGTGGGCGATTGGCAGGCAGCGAGGACAACACGCGCAGTGACGGCACATTCTCTTCGGATGTCTCGAGAGAGAGGGGAACGATAATGGAAGCATTTGGTCGAATGGCTAAGAATGGGTCTGGGACTGGGACTGGGACTGGGACTGGGACTGGGACTGGGACTGGGACTGGGACTGGGCTGGTCATTGTCTCTGGTCCGGTCGGCACAGTGCCTGAGTGTGTAGTCGCAGTCCCCAATGTATCCTCCACTACGGCTGTTGCCGCTGCCGCTGCGTCGATGCCCCTTGCTGTACCCCCAGCGCCGATCGATCCCACTGTTGGTGGCGCCTCTGACAAGGGAGTGGGTGATCTTGGTATCAGCAGCAATTGTGGTTCCCATAGGGGTGCGTTTGTGGTGGATCTATCGGACTCGGACGATGAAGAAGAAGACGAGGATGGTGAGTGTTTGTCCGCTGTGTGTGCGTCCCACAGTGAGATGGAGGCTCTGCCATCCACACAGACGTGAGCAAAGCAACAAAAATGAGAACACGGGAGGGTGCACATAATGAAAATTTGTAAACCAGCTTTTTACAATTTGTTCAAGTTGTACACCAGGTACAGTTCTCACATCATGATCGCAGTTGTGAGAATAGAGGTAGGCAAGAGGTATGCCTAACTAACTGAAGATGAATACTTTGGCCGCTACGATGACCACCACACCGACACACACCCACAATACGACCTGCATCTTAGCAAGAGACTCAGCCTCCAGGAACGCAATTTCCTTATCCAATTGCAATTTCACTTCCGCCTGAGTGAGCTCACGAGGAGGCTCGCGCGACTCTAGAATTGCAAAAGAAGAAGCTGTCATAAATTCTCACAGTAAAGTAACAGCAACTGGCGAGCCCTTACCGACATCAAACTTTTGACCTCTCTTCCGGATGCCCATAGCGATAATCTGTGAAGTATGGTATAAATAATTGCTACACCCCAGTCCCGCAAAATGGTGGCTATATTATGCGTCAATTATGGTTCTATTAGCGCCCGCCGTTTTCCATAGTGTTTATATAGTGTTTATAGTTCATACAGATAACAGAATTCACTGTTCAATAAGTATTCCAGGTATTCATAATACTGAATGAATTTTACATTGACTGCTTGTCAGCAGTGCTTGAGTGCTTGTCACTTGCAAAGATTCAAGCCACGCAAGGTCGGTTCCATTCAAACGACACTGAAGAGCAGTGAAACAGACTGACGGTGGTTCTCGGCTCACTGGCATCTCGCTGTTGAATAGCGTCTGATTGACTGTTTTTCAGTGAAAAACAAGCTAGGTCACTTCACTGTTAAAAAGTTCATTTTCAAAGCACCCCATAACTAACTTTAACTTTAACTTCCGTGTAACGTTACTGTACCTGGTGTACACCTGGTACCTGTACAGTACCAGGTGTACATGTATTATCAAAAATAATACATGTTATCAATACACCTATGATATAAATGTCAATTATGCCAGCAGTGAGTTCCAATAGAGTATTAAGGAATATCACGTTGGGGGTCGGGCGGGGCAGTCATTTTGTGGGACTGGGGTGAAGCTCTTGTTATCATCTTAACCTGGTTAAGCAGAAAGTTTGCCCTTATTGGCAATTGAATCTTTCCTATGTTGCGCTCTAGACAAGCTCTACGCACCGCAGCGTGTGGGGCTGCCGCGATCCTGGGAGGAACTAGCGTGGACGCTCCAAACTGCATACCTGTTAGCTACTCCTTGCCCGAGAAGAGCTGTTCCCCCACCTCTCATGCCCTTACACCTGGAAGTAGTAGCTACTCTTCGTGGATATATGGATACCTGAGTACGTTTTGGGGCGGGGAGGACCTCGATAGTAAGGATACAGCACATTTCCGAAAATATATCGGCGCCACCGATGTGGACCTCAGGGGCATGATGCTTTGGCCAGCGATGGAGCGAGGCACGATCAAGCGCGCTGAGGATGAACGATTGTTGGAAAAGCTTATCAACGACGTAAAGGCTTACCGTAGCGGCCAAAACGCGGCAGTGGCGATCGACCTCCCGGAAACCAGCAAGCAAATATCCGAAATAGTGTACGGCAGAGGGGAAACCGTGGCGTCGCGCCAAGCCTATCTGGAGCAATACGGCTGCGCCGCGTATACAGAGGAGGCCCTTCAGCTGATTGCATGTGCTGCGCAGGGTGAGGGCGAGCGCGGTCGCGGGCTTGGGTTCGAGCTCCGGCTCGGTTCCAGTGGTGAAGGCGAGGCGGAGGTAGCAGTCGACCCTTCCAGCCCGCGAGGGATTGTTGAACTGGGTGCCGGGCATGGCCAGTGGGCGAGGCAGCTGGTGGACCGATTTGGCCTGGACATGGTGGCCTTCGACTCCATGGTCAGTCTCCCCACAGTGACGATTTCTGCTAATGGTGTTGGGACAGGGTCAGGGGGAGGGGCAGTGCACTCCGCGGGGTCCTCTCGCTTCTTCGGGCGTGTGCTGCGTGGGTCTGAGAGGGTGTTCACACACGACTCACTGGTAGAGCAACACCAGTTACACCGGCGACTGCTGCTGGTTGTGTTCCCGGACCCCGGGGGCATGGCGCTCCGCTGCCTGAGGAATTACACGTCGCTGGTGCTAAAGAGTGGCGGAGGCTGTGTTGGAGGCAATAAGGGGAGAGATCCTGAGGCTGAGGCTGACACTCGGGATGATTCTGCGCTGGAGCCAGTGCTGATGTACGTTGGTGAAGGTCGCGGCGGTGCCAACGCAGACCACGCGTTCTTCGATGAGCTTGAGAGCGGCCGGTGGGTTCTGGAGCGTTCATGTGCGCTGCGACCATTCGGGAGCAAGGGCTACGAGCGTCTCTTTGTGTTTCGCCATCGAGGTGAGATTGTGAGTGGGGATAGGGCCAGTGGCAGCGGCAGCATCCGCGGCTCTGTTGACCGGATGAACCGGTGATGTGATGTCATGTGGTGCATGGGCAGGCGGGAGGCCAAACCAAACTGAGCCAAACCAAACCAGACCAAACTATACAGCATTCATTTAAGTTGTACTGCGTGTGGCCATAAGAAAGAATACCGTATTCGCGCTCGTATAAAGGAACAGTTTGTTGAAATTACAAAACAATTGCAGGGTTATGATGGGGCAACTTTTCTGCTTCCAGCACCTTTGGTGGGCTTGGTAGCCGCTGCTGTCGACTTCTTTTTGGCATCGATGACGGGAGCAGGAGCCACCTTATTGCCCTTTTTGTCCAATGGGGCAGACTTCGCGGTAGATTTCGATGTACTGTTGGCTTTAGTTGCAGCACTGGTCGTTGTCTGAGCTTGAGCGACAACCACAGCAGCAGCTGCAGCAGCTGGCGGCTGTATTGCATCAACCGGTACGGGTTCCGGTTCAAGTACCGGTTCAGGTACCGGCTCAGGCTCGGGTAATAACTCCGCCGTCGGTAGCAGCTTCGTGTGCTCCACGTCGCCCGCCTCCCAACCAGCCGGACACACCACCTCCAACTCCGAATACGCATCCGAGGACAGTTTTTCGAAAGTAGCCATTCGTTCAGTCGGCCCAGTGGGCGTCGGAGCAGACAAGGGTGGCTCTGCTGGGGGCACTGACAAAGCTGCAGACGCAGGCGCAACCAATGGATCAACTGGCACCACAGTAAACGAAGTGGGCCACGGCAGTGGGTCGGCTTTGATGTCCAGGCGGGCCAGCACAAAATCCACTGTGGCCTTACTGAGCGCCTTGTCGTCTGCCAGAGCTCGGTCTTTCTTGAACACCAATGGCTCGCGTGAGTCTCTCGCTTTGGCGTCCACTTCGAAGTACAGTACATCCAGCTTTAGGAAAATTGTGCGTAGGGCCTCTTTCGCTTCTACATTCAGCAAGTCACAATTAGGAGCTGTGCTGATCGGTCCTCTATCAGAGTATACTCGATTCGGTCACGGGTACGCCAATAAGATTTCTCGCCCTTGTGCAAAATAATTCTTTTGTCACGCGGGGAATAGAGCTCCACAAAAGAAAGTGGTTTCGGGCCGTCAACAAATACCGCCTTCACTGGATCGGCTCTCTTATGGTTCAGGTATGGAAATGCAGCATATTCACCCATGATGACAGAATTTACAACCCCCACGGTCTGTTATATAAAGTTAAAAGGATAATTAGGGTGCAAAACTGTGCCTGCTGGTTAGCGACAGTACCAAGGTGAGCGACAGTTGGGAGTTGTGACTATCAACACACCAAAATACCAAAAGTTGTAAAGTAGTTATTTAATTACACCGTTTTACTGAGCTAACGGCTTGCTGCTCCTGCAAGGGCTTAACGTGAGCCTTTATCCGAATTACCTTATCAATAGTGTTGGCACCCGGTGACGTGTCATAATGATGTTCAATTGGGAGATGCCCGCTTTCTCGGACTGACAGACTGACAGTCCACGCTCAGCGAAATTATCAATAAAGCTTGACCTTAGGAAGTACATTGATCAAGCCATCAAGGTGTTGTCACATGTATACCAGCAGGTGTACCAGCAGGCAGGTGTACCATGTACCAGGTGTACTGGTGTAACTGCTGAGTCATTCTGCAGGGCCTCGGGCGGGGCAGAAGATCAATGGATGCAGTAGTTTCTGCGCTGGATTCACTTTGTTTGCGCCGGCGGTCATATGATCGACACTTGTTTCATTATGCTGTTGGTATTTCTCATGTCTCTTGTTATCGCGACTGCTGCTGCTGTTCCTTATGGGGACGGTGTTCTGGTGCTGGACTCGGAGAACCCAGTGCGCCTTAACATTGGTGAGCGGTGGTAGTGACGGTGATCAATGATGACACTGCTGCTGGTGCTAGGCATTCTTGCCACTCTCACTTTTAAAACTCATCTTATATTGCAGGCGGGATAGTACCGACTCCTGGATGGATTAATGTCAATGCGCAGGTGAGCATTAAAAGCAAACCAGCAGTCGTCACTCCGTGCAATCCACTCACTTCCCCTTCTTCCTCGCGTGACATGTGTTGCATTCGGTCGGCATTGTCTGCATGCTCATGCGCTGCAGGGCGCTGGTGGGATTTCCCCCGCTGCAGGTGGCTCTCCGACGCACGGCCTCGTTATCAGGCAAATGGACGACCTCCACGTAAGCTCAACTCGTGGTGCCTTGTTGAGCGCTGCTGCACCGTGCACTGCTGCACTGCGTGCCCACTTCCTATCTGCGCCTCACCCACTGCACTGTACTGCTATGCAGGGCTTTCCAGATGGTAGTGCTGCTGTGGTGTACTCCAGGTCCGTTAGCCTAGCCGATCCAACCCAGCCTGACCACTTCTGTAGCTGACTGATTTGCGCATCTCTCCGCTTCGCTCCACCCCTGCTGTGCTGTAGCCACACGCTTGAGCACGCAGACCAGGTGGCCACGCCACGTATCCTCACCGGTAAGGGCTGTGTTCCCTGTCTCTTTATATGATTATCCAGAGCCTGGCTGCCGGTTTTACCGGTAGTCTGCGCCCCTAACTGTCACCCGCACCGCTCACAATTTACTGAAATACTGTGCTGCAGAGTGGCGGCGCCTGCTACGCCCCGGAGGGCTATTGATGCTTGCCGTCCCGGATCTGGAGATGCTCGCCCGGCTGCTGCTGCAGCCAACCTACCCCGTGCACCTGCATCGACTGCTGCTCCAGGTCATCTTCGGCGGACAGCAGGACCGGTACGATTACCACAAGGTGAGTGTTTTGTGCTGCCGGGGTCTGGACAAATTAGGGCGAGTCTATCCCGCTCTGTTTTGCCTTGCGATGGCTACAAGCTGACCGCTGTCGTCATCACTGTTGCATGTACGGTGTAATCTCCGCAGAGCGGGTTTACCGAAAAGGTTCTGGCGCAGGTCCTGGTAGAAGCTGGTTTCTGTGCTGTGCATCGCGTGGGCTCATTTAATTTGTTCGTGGACGGCAGCGAGGCGGTAGCCATGGATGTTAGCCTCTCGCTTAACGTGATCGCGCGCCCATGTGGGCCAGCGCCAATGCCAGTGCCGCATAATTGCTCGGAGTACAATGCGGACCCAATTTTAGAGTATCGCGACGATCGGCAGTGGTGAGACTGAGCTGAGTACGCCCCGCTGGATTGACTTATGGAAGAAGGGTGGAACAGCGGAGGGTTGCAGCGTTGAGACTGAGCTGAGTACGCCCCACTGGATTGACTTATGGAAGAAGGGCGGAACGGCGGCGAGTTGCAGTTGTCTTACGCTGTGGGTGCTTGTGAAACACAACAACAGCGCTTTTTTGTACTAGTTGATTACGAGGTTGAATCAGTTTTCTATTGATAACTCTACTATCTAGCGTTATGCTGGTTGTCAATCGTCAGGCTTGGAGCCTTGGGCTTATCAATAATTCTTGTTCACCAGCATGGTTCAACCCGCATCCTCCCGGCCTCCCCGCCGAATCACGCGAGCATACTGACCCCTCCGTCTCGGCTCTACGCACCCCTGCTCCATGGTGATGGATTACCGGTATTCGATAACATTAGTTGAAAAGTAATTGTTAAAATCAAAACTGCTTAGGGAAACTATGGAGTATTTCTTAACGCACTAATGCCAGTTCCGCTTTCGAAGGACAAAAAGTACAGACATGGAAGAACAAGCACCAAGCCCGCAGCAACGTCAGCAACGTCACTTTCATTAAAACTACAACCCAGAATCATGTTCCGGCTAGGCCGCTGACCGCTTACAGTGCCGAGGAGCTCTCCGAATCCCGCAGAGGGCGTCTGGAATGGTTGCTGGTGGCCATATGGTACAGTCCCAGGGCCATCCACACCACCAGCAGCACCAAAATGGTGGATGATAGGCCGATGAGCGTGTTCAGCTGGCCTGAGTCGCTGCTGCTGGAGGATGAGGAAGACGAAGAGTAAGCGCAGGTGGAGGAGCACTGGGAGAGGTACGACTCGATCAGGATGGGTTCGCCCGCGGGTGGCTCCGAGCACGCCACGCTGAAAGGCGCGGGGGGCTGCAGCTCCACCGTGCACGCGGAGTCGTTATAGGACGTACGCTGCACCACACCAACCGTACCAGTGTAGGTGCTCACGTCGGTCTGCGAGGTGCAAGAGGTGAACTTCTCGTACACACCGAAATATTCGAACCACATGCACTGGTTGAGGGGAAACCAGTTGACACTCTCAATGAAGCCGCCAGACTGGCAGTTCGCCACCCCCGCAAAGCCACTACAGAAGAAGAGGGAGACATAGGGTTAGGGTTAGGGTTAGGGTTAGAGTTAGAGTTAGAGTTAGAGATAGAGATAGAGTTAGCCACGTTAGCAGGTTAGGCAGGCTCGTTTCCCCTGAACCAGATCAAAGACCGAGGGCCAGGGTATTAGCGGGACATGAGGATTAGCACACTTACAAGGAATCCACACCCTCCGTGTCCGTGGCCGGGAGAACCGCGTTATATGCCGACATTTGGTAGAAGCCGGCGACGTTCGCGGGACTACCGGAAGTGCTGAAATCGCAGGTGCCCAGGGGAATCACGGTCTTGGTGGCGTTGCCCTCGCACGCGTCCGTATCAAACAGGATCCTGGACACTGCGGTGCCGTCGTACGAATACATGGCACTGGAGTTGGTGTGGGCAATGCACATACCCAGCGCAAAGGACCGGGTGTAGTATGCCCCGCCACAGCCCAAGCTGGGGTCGATGTAGTCCGTGACAGTGTAGTATCCCAAGGCTGCGTCAGTCATGATTCTGGTAGTGTCTTGTAGCTTTACTATTGGACAAATAAAAAATGCAATTCGAAACAAAGAACAGTAAGACTGTCAAATCATTTGGCCACTTTAACTGGCAAATTTTGCAATAAAATGACCATTTTGTTTACAAAATTTCAATGGGATACTGGGATACCAAAGGATATGATTGCTGACCCTCAGTGCTCCTGCTGCTGGTGCGGGCCTGTCGTACATTTTCTGCCTTTCCCGACAGCAGCGGTATCCGACCGACGGTCATACCTGCGGTCCATGTAATCGGTGTGCCGGGCTACCGTAGGCAACTGCAGGTGCACCAGCAGCCGGCAGCAGGTGGTGCACCTGCTGGTGCAGCCGGCTGTCAGCAGTCTGTCTTTCTGCTCTGTCATCGTTGGCATGTCATGGGGAGCTTTACAGAAGTGAGAATTGGAAATTTCGACAGTATATATACCTCTATAATTATCAAACTCATGCAGCGACGGCGAGCAGACGTTACTTTCTCACTGATTTTGCACTTCATCATTGGACAACCATCAGCAAGTGCGGCAGAAATAGGTTACGCTGAAATAATGCTACCAGATAATTGCCTCTGATAAATAACATCGCAATGCAGTTATAAGCTTTGGGAGGGACGACCCTATACGTTAGAACATTAAGTATCATAAATACTGCCCGTAGAGGCTTTTGAAAATTGAACATCAACCGACTGTTAGTCGACGGGTGCTTTCTCGGTGCTGTACCAGTGTACTGAGCCGAGCTTGAAACATTAATATTAATGTCCGATAAGATCGCACCGGTGCATGTACTGTGAATAATTTCTTCGGTTGCCAGTGAGTAAGAATGTCCCAAAAGAAGACGAAAATTAACAAGACCGCATTTGGTCTGGCGAAGACATTCGCACAACAGCTTTTGCCGAAAGAGACTGAACAGGAAATAGATGAAGCGGAACAAAAGAAGCTCAGAGCTCTAGAGGAAGAGGTGATGTGGGAGAGAAACCAGACTTATAAGAGTGATGTGGTGGAAAGGAATCTGACGCAAATGATTGATGTGCTGCACCAGCGCTTGAACCAGCTGTCGCACGTGGTGGAGGAGCGGAACTTGCTGTGCGCAGAGGACGGAAATGGAGCCTCCACGGTGGAATCCAAGCAGCATTCTGTGGCAGCTACTGACGATTTTGATGATATTAACCCGCGTCTGCTGAGAGACCCACGTGCGCATATGCACAAGGACTCCAACTTGATTTCCGACGCCAAGAATGAGGGCGTGTTCATTGACCCTCTGCGGCTGGTGCTGAAAACCAAGGCGATGACAGACAACGCAAAAAAACTGGAAAATCGCCTAGAAGAATCTTTCGGCATGGTGAACCTCCGCGAGGGGAAGGGCAAAGGCAAAAACAAGGGTGCCGCGAGCTCCAAGACGCGCAAGAGCGAAGCGAAGAAGTTCGAACAGAAGAAGGCGAAGCGCACCACGCTGGAGAAGGACCTGAACACCAACATGGAGCTGTTCCAGACACGTGGTGTGCTGGATGTGTGCTTTATGGCACCTGCGGAGATTCCTCTGGTGAACACGTTGGTGCTCTCTCCGACGGCGATAGTGAACAACCTGCACAGCCACGTGGCGCACGCCAGCACGCACACTTCGCAGGATAATTACATGCACCAGAACGTGGCGCACGCTGCCACTGGGCAGCCACGGTCGCAGATCCGGCCAAGCAGCATCGACATCGACTGGCCAATTCCCATCAAGTGGCCCAAAAACGATCCGAGATTCCATAATCCGGAGAATGCGGACGGTCAGTTTGACCCAGATCTACTGCTGCACTATGCTCTTGAGCGCACTCAACTGCCAGTTTATGAAAACACTTTCCGGTGGCTATGCACCCAACCGATGGTGCAGGAGTGTGTGGTATTTATGTTCTGGCTTTGCAAAGTGAAGTTCTTCCAGAAGGAATCCCGCGCAGAGGACGAGGCCTTCCTTGTAGATGGTGTATCACAGCAGTACGTGCGCATCGTTGAGCTGTTAGCGGTGAAGGCGCACGCGGAGTACGAGAAGGACTATATCTACACCTACTTGCCGTACATCATCGCCAACGCGGTGTCCTGGGCCTTTCACTACCTTTGCCCTGGCTCGCGCCACCTTTATACGAAGGGTTTCCACAAAACTATCCTTCTGCAAGTTATCCAGATTTTTCACGGCATCCAACTCTGCCCGGCCACGGTGAAAGCCAATTGGCTCAAGCTGTTCCCTGACGATGTGCAGGATAGCGAGGCCGACAATACTGAGACATTTCCGCTGTTAATTGCAAGCACACCTAGCTTTTCCTCCACGTCTGCCACCTCAACTGCCGGAGGCAAGAGCTTGGGTGTGACTGCCGGGGAGAAAGTGTCCTTCGCTGGCACTGCTCCACCCACCGGTAAGCCAGGTGTGTTGGCGGATGCCTCGATGGACGCCGGAGGAGAGCTTGCTAGCGAATCCAGGGAGACTATTGCCACAGGCATCGCCACTAGTAGTTCCCTGGGCCTTGGTGGCGGTACCCGCCGCCCTCCGCTAGGGAAGTCCAAGTCTGTTGGGACCAGCTTGAAGGTCGGAGGGAAACACAGTAGCCTGTCCGGCGGCTTCGGTGGTGCGCGGCTGAAGATTAACCCGCGGGTGCACCACCACCACGGTCACAGCCACAGTCGCTCGCAGGAACTACCGGGCGGAGAGGAGGATGCTGGCGACGCGATACTACCTCCTCTGGGGGCTAGCGCGAGCCAGAGCATGTCGCTAACACTCGGTGAGACTTCGCCCGCGTACATGCGCACGAACTCGCTTCCCGGTAAGGGCGTTCTGGACCGCACCACACTGTCCCAGGCGCTACACAGGCCGCGCAATGTGCGCGTTGTGCAGCGGCAAAACACGGAGCGCATGGACGCCAAGAGCCTGTCACCTGTGGTGCAGCAGTTCCTGAAGGCGCCGGCGCCCATAACTGGGCAAGCTTCGCAGCCAGTGTCTCGAAGTGTGCCGATATCTTGGGCCGTAGGTGGAGGTGCGGACACACATCGCCGTGTGCCGATACCGCGGGAACTGCATGACGAGCTCTCGGCTAAAATCGCAGCCTCTGCGCGCCAAAACAAGCACGTCTCTCGCAAGTCTCATGCGGACCAAATGCAGATTGTAAAACACGTGACGAAGGAATGCGACATCGTGCTGGGTTCCGGTTCGACCACCATCAGCAGGTTCAGTCTGGATCTGATCAAGCGCCAGCGGAATGCACGCTCGGGGAGTGCAGGTGCGAATGATAAGGGCGGAGAGTTGGATAATGAATTGGTGGACAGCGGACATGTGGCGTCGGCGGCTTCGTTTGCGGACAACAGCTCGCTGCTGCTGGACCTGGAGGAGGAACTGGATGTGGATAGTTTCCTGCGCGGACAAGGCTTTCTGCACGAGGTAAAGGTGGTTCCGGATAACGTATGAGGGCTGATGTGCTGTGATGTGGGTGTGAGCGTGCTGGTTCAGAGTTTGTACTGTACATAAGCTAAAGAGGAAAACAAATCCTTTGAACAGATGCGTGTGTTTTAACAGCAGGTGTGCACCTCCCACAGATCAATATTTACGCACAATCCCCACGTCGATCACTTTACGGAGCAGTCGCACACACGTACTGACAGCTGCTGTGATTAGGCGGCTTATTGTGTCATCATTTTAGCTCCAGTCGACCTGGTTGACGGATTTGTAGTCGCCCAGCATCCACCCTAGACAGAAGAACTTGTCCTTGTACTGCTTCACCAGATCGGGGCGGTCCTACACACCCACCACACAGGTACAGATACAGGCGCAAGCGCAAGTGCGGAGACAGACAGCGTTAAGTTTTCATCAAGAGCAGCGCGATGCGATAAATGTAAGAATCCAATAAAATGCAAAGAACAGAGGAGCCCAATAAAAAGGCAGGGACCTTACCCGTCCGCCGAAGACACCGTAATTGTTATGGTGGTACTCAACCGCCAAGTCGTCGATCATGGCAACTGTGCCCGAAGTGACCAGCCGCTTCAGTACATCGTATTCCTTGCCCTCGATGTCGATCTTGAGCACCACGTAGTCTTCGGGAGTAATCTTCACCACGTCGCGCAGGAAGTCAACGATGTCAACACCTGCCACCGTGACACTTTTGCTCTTGGGTCCCAGCACAGAGCGCGAGTCTGTCATTAACGTCGAACCAAAGTTGCCATTGCCCTTGTTGTGCACATCGAGTTTGAATGTCACATTGCCATTCTCAGTCGTAATCGCTGTGCTCCCGAAGACATTGTACGAGGCGACATGCTTCTTGTCGGTCAGGTACTTCTCACGCTGCGTCATCAGGACCGGTGTGAAGTAAGGGTTTGCCTCAACCACATACAGGTCCCACTGGCCGTGTGCGCCGCGGCCCTTCAGCTTCCCATCCTTGGCACCACCTTGTGTCCATGGCACGTTCATGTCCACACCTTCAGTCTGCATGAAATAGTTAACCGACGAGCCGTCGTTCGCTCCCATGTCAATGAATATCTGTCTCCTACGAGCAGCGGTAGTGGTAGGCTCCGGCTTAGCTTCCGAGCGGAGAGACTTCGAATTAGAGTTAGTATTAGCCTTGTATGCAGAAGCATACGCTTTCATTTGCGCCTCCAGCGCTTTTACACGAGCAGTCTTTTCCTGGGCCTCCTTGGCGGCCCCGGTGAAACTTTCGCGAGCTTCTTGCAGAGCACTTTCTAGGGTCGCGATACGAGCCGCATCACGCCCAGCCGAACCAGAGCCAACACTATGCTGATTGGGAAGCGCCAATGTCCCCATATTTGCATCAGGGCAGTCGCATTGCCGGCCAATTGTGACGGAGTACATCAGCAGGCAGCACAGCACGCAGATAACTGCGTAGGGAAGCACACCGCTGAGTGCCATTGCAACAGACTGTTTTGTGCATGGATCATATATTATGCGACTCACTGATGCATATTTACTCCAATGGAAAACTGAATCAATCTATGGTACCACTTGTTTTGCGGTATTTTACCGTTCGTTTGGACTTTCCGGTATCGATAATTGTCCTGCTGCCAGCACCTGGAGCACCACCGTCTGTCGAAATTGGACTTTTCAAGGCTTTGCTTAATAACGGCAGCAGCGAATGCAGAGGAGTTTGACTGCAATTCATTGATAAAAATGTAATATGCACAGCAGCCACTTTCTGATTGGTTGGACAAGCGGAGAAAATTGTTAAATTTACACAATCGTGGGCACATTAGCACAATAACCCACATAACCGTTAATGCTAATATGCAGTTGGTGCCATCAAACTGGAAACGTAGTTACCCTTGCTATTGAGCGGCAGCAGCATCGGCACTGCCAGTACTCGCAACAGCATGCGAGATCGTACCTGAAGGCATGTCCCCGTCGGTCTTCATCGGCACCAAATACGACAAAAGCACGTCCCACCCAAGGCCTACTACGGCGTTAAACAAAATTCGGTACTGAGGTGGGCAGTAGAAGAAGGTGATGAACTGTGCGGGCACCCACACCGCCGCGCATGTGAACACCATCTTAACTCCGTCCCGCCGGTAGTCTTGCATTCCATCCACCAGTGTGCGACTTTCTGCCAGGCTCTTGTACGCGTAATAGGACGGCAGGTACACCAATGGGGTTTGCACAAAGTTGTCAAAGATCGTAGCTTGTATCGAGGTCGACAGATGGCTCCCTCGAAACCATTTCGGGTAATACACATTATACAGCAACTGCCAGAGCGCGCCACACATCACTGCGTTATACGCAGCGAAATGGGCTATCCGCTTGTGATCATAGTTCATTATTTTGGCGTCTGGATCAGCAATATATTGCGCAAAAGCATCACAACCTGCAGCACCAATGGCCATGGTGAGACCGGCCGATGATTTTGGGTACTTCGCGTAAAAGTACGAGTAAGTATCTCCGGCCCGACTAGCCATGCGAACAGAAAATTGCTTTAGCCGTTGCATCTGCAAATGTGATATGTGACAGGACGTTGACCAGGACAACTGAAAATGCGGCTACGATTGGACCAACTTCGCAATCGATCAGTTGACGTTTGCACCGGAAACTCGTTGGTACAGTATTTTGAATGCCAAATAACATTAATCAGAGCCAAGAAGTGTATATGCGCATGAAGCCAACATACTTTTATCAATTGTCATTTTTCATCATAAGTCTGCTCGGCGCTCGCAGAACATTCCATCATAATAATTGCAGGAGGCTTCCCTGGGCAGCAGTGCCAGAAGTGCATTTTTGGGATAACAATACCTATGTTATTTACATTAAAAGCAGTGAACATATGGAAGTGTTTGAATGTTTGAATGTTTGCAGCACATAGCGTTAATGTTATATGTACCGGTGTCAATTATCAATAGTGCCGGCCGTTTTCCAATAAAACTCCAATATATATCAATTATAAGTGCCAGTGAATTTCGGTAGAGTATAAAGGGAGGCGCCATTGCTTTTAATATTTTACAATAGGCTTTTAATGCCTTAGGAAATTTCATATTGCAGCGTCATTTTATATCATTCAAAATTTATCATTTGTGCAGTGGACAGTCTTGGCTCATTCGCATAATATCTATCGTCACTTCCAGGACTTTTTCAGGAAGCTCGTTGTGTAACTATGTACGCTCTTCAGAAGCTGAGGAGGTTGCGTGGGGTACCGATACGCTTCAGATTGTTGTCTTTGCGTGAGGTTTCCAATGCTGGTGTAATTGTGGATGACGATGATATGGTTATAGTTCAAAGGGCGGTTGGTCCTTTCCAGATGAACCAATATCTGCTGGCTTGCAAACATACGCAAGATGCCGCATTCATAGACTCAGGAGAAGCACCCGAAGAGTTTTTTGGTGGCTGGGCCGATAGTAACTTTTTCAAAGTAAAGCATTTGGTGCAGACGCATGCTCATATCGACCACGTGGCGGGCCTGGCACCCACGAAACGTTTGTACCCGGATTCGCCATTGTACATGCACAAGGCTGACTTGCCTGTTTATAATAGCGTTCTTCAGCGCGCTGCGATGTTTGGCATGCGGTTGGAGACACCACTCCCACCGGTAGATGTGTTTGTAGCAGACGGCGATACGCTCTCTGTGGGGAAGATCACCCTACAGGTTCTCTTCACACCCGGGCACTGCCCAGGGCACTGTGTGTACTTCCACGACCACCCCACGCGCCCGGTGGCGTTTGTTGGGGACCTCATATTTAGAAACTCTGTGGGTCGCACGGACTTGCCGCTGTGTGACCCTGCGGCGATGGAGGCTTCTGTGCGGCGAGTGATGCAGAGTTTGCCGACGCAGACGCTGTTGTTGCCGGGCCACATGGAGGTGACCTCTGTGGCAGCCGAGATGGCCTCCAACCCCTTCGTGAATGCTTGGCTGACACATAAATGAGCACAAGGTTAGGTTATATTAGTATATGCATGCGGCCATGTACAATGTCATGTGCAAGTGCCCGTGATGTTTGATATCGTAAGTTGATCTGTCTCCCTAAGGCTGTGGATGACGATGCTGGGTGCGGTGGAGCGGATGGAGGGGTGGACCGTTTGTACAAGTTACTCCTGAAATTTCGAATTTGTGAAACGCAAGCGCTTGGCGTGTTGATCCAGTGGGAATGGCGGCGGATTGAAAGAGTGCATACAGTATACTTACACAATGCAGAAAGAGCGGTTGCAAACACCACGGAGTGAACACCGCAGTAAATACATTTACATCTATCGCGTGACTATACCTGGTATACTGAGGAGTCGTACCGTTATTGTTGGTTGCTTTGACCTTGGCTCCCGCCCCAGTAACATACCAGGCCACTGGATGCAGGATATTTGGATATGCTGGATATGCGCGTCCAGATCCTGAATTACTGAATTACCTCTACGGGTCAACGAAGTCATCAGCCCCATCGAGTAGCGTTTCTACAAGGACTAATTTTGGTGCAATGTGAGCAAACAATGATGCTCAATCGAGCATAAAGTCAGCAGTGACACCCAAGCGCTGCCCGTCAAGGGAGCGCAATAACATTAAGTATCCAAAAAATAAAATAAATATCTATCAATTTATATACTTTCAGAAGCGAACCCTACTATGGCAATGGTGAAATGGCCGAGTGGTCTAAGGCGCCAGTTTAAGGCACTGGTCTTCGGGCGTGGGTTCGAACCCCACTTTCATCAAAACAACGTTATTTTTTGGCTTTTTTAGCTAACGTTTTTTTTTCATTAAAGTAAACTTAGTAAAGTAAAGTACTATTGAATAGTATTGATAATTACGCACAGTGTGGATGTTGACAAAATTACGGCACTTATGGGACTAGAATTGCCACTTGCTAGTCTAAATTTTCTAATGGTTCCTCTAACTAAAGAAATGCGGTAACGTTATTAATTTATTATTGATAAAGTGTGGATCGACCCAGTCATGTCGGTGTGTTCGTCCGCTACACCTGGTACACGGTGCTGTCGGTTCGCGGTGTTGGCAAGCTCAGACTGCATTGCAAGTCGGTCATTGACGGCTGTCACCTCTTGGCTCTTAGAGTAACTTGTTCACCAACAAATTCATCAACGATACCAAGTCAAACGTAGTGAGTAAACAAGTATGTAGTTCTCTTGCGCTGTCGCTAAGACTTTTGTTGATAAAACTTTTAAAACGTCAGTGAGCCATTCTATTTTTTGCTTCGAGCATGATGCAGGTTTTGCCTCGTGTGCAGCGGGCCGGTGTGTCGCTCCTGACCAGCACATCTATTGCGAGATGCTTCGGAACATCTATACCTGTTGTCCTGATGACTGATTTGCAGTCTATTAAGAGCGTGAATGCAGATGAATATGCTCCTCAGCATACTTACTCACAGAAGCGTGGCGACATTATAACTGTGAAGAGAGGTTATGCCCGGAATTTTCTGATACCGCGGTGCGTTAGAATGGCAATATCGCTCACATTTGTTACCGTTTGACCCGATTACCTCACCTTGTTGTATTATGTGGTGTGTGTAGGAAATTGGCGATGTACGCTACTCGGGAAAATGTGCAGAAGTTTGGGTCCGAATATGCTGCAAAGAAAGAAGCCCGCGAAGCTTTTGAGAATGTTCCCGCTGTTACTGCTGCTGGTGCTGGTGCGACAGCCTCTGCGGCTGCGTGGTCGACTGAGGAGAAGCCGAGTGATACCGTAGTGCCGGAGACTGCTGCACCCAGTGTGGCTGCTCCTGCGAACACCTTCTGTATGGCGCGGTACAGCGACAGCCGTGGATTCGTCACGTACCCTATCACTGCAGGCAGCGTGCGGCGGCACCTGGAGGCTGCCCTGACAGCTGCGGGCAGCGAAGAGAATGCCAACCAAATAACTATCTCTGCTCCCAGCGGGGCAGAAGTGACCACTGGGCACGTGAAGGTCACGTGGGTGGACCTGCCGTCACCGCTGTTGCAGGTCGGCGCCCACACGGTGCCTGTAAGCCTGCGGTATTTCGAGTCGGAGGCGGCGACCGAGAGCTTAGCCGCCACTGTCAACTTGACCATCAATATCAAGCACAGGGACACTGCGTAAGTTGTCCATGCAAGGCCGAGTTGCTAGAGTCTCGAATTGGAGTGGGAACAAGTGCATGGGCGGCGTTCTTACGCACACACGATGGACACAAAAAAAAAAGTCTTCCCCTTTTTTATTGTTTACCGGAGAGCGGAGCGTAGCGCCTGTGCTACTTGACAGAAGAAGCGGGGTTGACTGGAATATTGAAGGACAGTTTTTAAATAGTTTGTTTTGAACAAAACACGTGGGAGAAAGAGACAGAGATATCCATGAACAGGCAGTGTGGCAGATATTACGAATGGCAGGGTCGGATGGACATACTGTACGCTCGGCCTGCCTCACTTGGGATGTGATACAATATGCTGGTGGGGGAGCACAGCCTGAAACTCCTCGCTCTCGTTACATTTGCACCGTTGCTGTGGACGGGCGGCCGTGCCAAAGTCGATGATCCTGACAATCATCGGACGTCTTGTCACGGACACTACCGGTACACACAATGTTACGAAATACGAGGTTATGGTGATGCACGCCGCTCTCGAGCCCTAACTTATCCAGAATCCTCACTGTTGACAGTGTAATATAGTATACCAGGTATAGTAAGTGTTGTATGTGCTGCAGTGAACAATCGACCCATTCCCAGGGTGTACATACTGATCATGCAAGTCATAGTTTCCAGGGGTTTCCTGCTGGGCTCCACTTTTCTAGGCTGTTAAACTATCAATAAGCTGGTCTTACTGGCCCTGATTCATTTTATATGCAAGTAAGAAGGCTTATTTGGATATATATTTCAGTCAAATTGGAGACAAGTGAGTCAATTCACATAACGGTAAGCGTGTGCCAATCACTCCGGTGGGTGTGCAGGGTGCTCATACCAACAGCCGCGCCGGGTACAAAAAAGCCCATAGTTGCACATTACCGTTGATTTTCCCAGTGAGTGTTGGAAAAGGCAGTCGCCACGTCCACAGTTGCTGCCGTACCGACATTCTTGGTTATACCACCATTGCGAATCTACGTCGGTGTGGTCATAGCGACAGTCCGAGCGGTTGCAAGATGATCCGTATCGACAGCGGTGCTCGAAAGTGCAGTCCTCGCGGGTGCAGTATGCGCCGAACCTGCACGACACCTTGCTCTTCTTGGTCGGGCGAGCCTGTTCTTCCTCCTCGTCTTCGGTGTCCATGGCTTCGCCGCGACTGCGTTTACCACCGACGACAGCGATATCAGGCTCAGCCTCAGGCTCAGCCAAAATGCTATTCCCCTGATTTTTCCTTCCCTCCAATTCTTTCTTCTCATGGTATCCTTTGCCCGTGTGTGTCCGAGGGTCAATAAAAATACTTTCAGCTTCTGCCATGCTGATGTCTCGGCGAAATAGCTGCGTTCGCTTCTGCTTCTTCTTGGGGTGATGCAGGTATGAGCCAACACTGCCTGTGCGGAGCCAAAAGTTTAGTCTACATCTATTCCTCGTATACGATACCATATACCCATTATCTCTGGAGGGTTCCGGTCCATCCACCCTTTCCCAGCTGTACACTGCAGAGTAATGGTCAAGTTCATCAAGGTCCAACACAAAATGCGGCATCCTGGCTATGATTTTCACCTACTAGCAATTTGTAAAAAAATGAACGGCGCGGACATGTAGCGCCGAGAACATGAAAATGAGTATATCAATATTTCAAGTAACAGTTAATTGCCTCCCAAAAAGAGCAACAAATAATGATGATTATTTTGAATTTTGTCTCAACCGTCGGCTGCCCGACCGCCCGGCCGACGCCGTATCGGCCCAGATGTATCCGTATGTCCGTCATGAGGGTCACATTACTCAGGGCCTCAGTGACGTGACACAAAGTGGTCGTCATATTACGAGGTTTACCTTGTTTACATCTTAGCAACATATTATTGCCACCAACTATACATTACATACACACATAGCCTCCCAGTACAAGAGGTACCAGTCTTTATCAGAGCACTCACTGCACTGTGCAGCCGGCACTGCGCACGTCAGGGCAAGCGTCATACACTCATGACCAGGCCCATTGTGAGCTTGTCAACCGCCTTGGACAACGAGCTGCGCTGCGCTTCAGACAAGGGGGCCCCACCGTCGGCACTATCCTCTTCATACCCACGCAGCACCTCCGCCAATATCAGCGGTTTTATAGTGGCTGCAATAGGTGCGCGCTCCTTCTTCGGCACCTCAGCAAAACTCACCATTTTACCCAGCTCCCGCTCGAACGCAGTCTTGATGCGGAGTCGAACGTCTGCGTCTGCAGCCTTTTTGGCACTGTCCGCAGAAGATGAAGGAGCTGTCTTGGAAGGCTTCGAGGATGCCCCAGCGAAAGGGCGCGAGTTAAAGACCGAGCTGAGCTTGTCGTGCAGCACCAGGTGCGCGGGTTCACTGAGGCTGAGACGCTCCAGAGAGGGCATCCCCGCCTGCTCCTCGTGCGTGCCGGTCTTCCACTTAAAAGCCGCCAAATTGCAGTCCGAATTGCGTATCGTGACAGACTCGTCCTCGCAGACGCAGAAGCATCCCTCAAACTTGGGCGAGGAGGGGCTCTTCATTTCCTCATGCAACGACTCAATGCCCTCTGCCAGCGTGCAAGTTCGGTAAATTATTGGCGGGAATACAATGTGACGCTGGCTACGCTCCAGCGCATCGGTGTAATCGGCATGGGTTCTGAATTCACCGAACTCCGCCGCGTCTGACTCAAGGGCGCAGTGTGCGAAGGAAGCGCGTGTGGCCACGGTCAGGCCGTGAAGCTTCTCTCCCACCTTGTACCCGAAGGGATGAAAAGAAGCATTCTTCTGCATTCCGTGGCGGTAAGCCTCACCATACACTACCACCTCCTCCAGTTGCAAGTGTTCGCAGAGTTTAAGAGCGAACTCCTTCATTAGCACCGGCAGAGTGCCGAGCGATCCTGCGTTGCCATACTTTACAGAAGCTGGCTTGCTGAAGTCGTAGGGGACTAAAGTATTGCGACCATGCAAATATGCATCACGCGTGGTGACGTTGACCTGGATTCCGAGGTTGGAGCCGTCAATCTTTTCCCCGAAGCTGAAGACCTTTTCGAAAAAGTCGGGATGCAAAGCCACTTTGTGAATGTTGGAAAAGCTAGGCCATTTGCTGTGTTCCACTTCCATTATTTTCAATCAATTATCAATTATCTGTAAAAGTATGTAAAATTTAAAATTATGGTAGCGCAACAAATACATAGTGTACAAGCTTCGAAGAATTGTTGTTTAAGGTGTGCACAACCACAACACCACTTGGAATGTTCTCAAACCTCGCATCCAGCAGCAAGATAAAATTCGAGAACGTTCCTCCGCCTATGTCAAGGGGTGATAAAAGAGCGAAAATATGAAGGGATAAACAACCGTGCACCGTCGACCGACAATTCCAGAATTGACAACATAATTTGAACTGTTCGGCAACGTTTCAACGTTCAGGTATCTCACTATTTCAGCATATTAAAAGACTCTTACTATTATATTATTAATGATGTACCTCTACAAATGCAAACCCCAGCACCAGTGACGAAGATTGTAAATTCAACCTATTCTCCAAACAATAACGAAAAGGGGAGATAGGCATATTTTCAGCTAGCCGGCGCAGAGTGAACTCGTCGCCGTGACAGAACCCGATTTCAGTATGCCTCGAACTATTCTATTGTTGATCATGCCTCAGGTGGACTTTCACCCTGGGGGATCACTTGCTGTCAAAGGTATGCTCCAGCACCGTGTTTAATTTCAAATATTTCATGCGCTGCAGCTGACTTGCTGTTTTGTAACTTTCGTTCCCAATGTTCGTATACCTGGTATAGGGGCCAATGAAGACAGTGCTGCAACTGCAGATATGATCAAGAGCAATTACAATAAAATTGATGAGATTATTGTCTTAATGGACTCTCACCACGTAAGTTCTTTAGATAAGTGCGCCTACTTGCTCTTTCGCTTGTTGTGCATAACGCTGACTCTTGTGTTGCTTGGTCACAGCTCAATCACATCGCACATGCTGTTTTTTGGAAAAATCGAGACGGCAAAGGTCCTGCTGAATTCAGCGTTATCACCAATAAAGAAGTTGAGAATGGCACGTGGATGCCGCGCGACCCTTCGCTGTTGACCCATGCGAAATATTACACTAGGAAACTGGAAGAGCAGGGAAATTTTAGTCTCGTCATTTGGCCTGAACATTGCTTGGTAAGCTGTGAGGAATCCTCGCTGCAGACCCCGCTGCAGCTGCTAAAATTATGTGCTTCCATGTTATTGCGTGTGCATCAGATCGGCTCCGAGGGGCACGCCATCGTGCCTGCACTGGACAAAGAGCTACAGAACTGGGCAGGAGAGACCATGAACAACATCGAGTACATCCTAAAGGGCAAGAGCTGTCTCACTGAGATGTACTCCGCCATCGAGGCCGAGGTCCCTATTCCGTCTGACCCGTCTACGCAGACGGACTGGGGGCTACTTGAGAGCCTGAAGAAGGCTGATCAGCTGCTGATCTGCGGCCAGGCCAAGTCTCACTGTGTCAATTACACCGTGAAAAGCATCATGCAGTACTGGAATGTGGACAAGAATACGGACCCGCGATCCTACCAAAACTGCCCCGACAAATGTCCCGCTGACTGTGATATGTGCAAAAACTGCGCCCGAAATATTACCTTGCTCGTGGATGGTAAGAAATGTCTATTTCTACTGTAACTTGTGCTGAGTCTATCGATGACACCTCACCGCTATTTGATACGCTTAATGTCCCTTGTTTCTGCTTCTATCCATCTGCTCTGTCCCGCTGTACTTCTTTCCATTCCACAGCCACATCCTGTGTGGACAACAACGACGCTTTGACTCCGATCTTTAAAGGGTTGGGTGACCAGCTAGACCAGACCATCCTGGCTAAGGGCGGCACGCTCAGTAAGTGCGCGCAGGTGCGCTTCCTCAAGTCGCAGGACCTCGACGTTGTGCAGGACATCTAATCTTGCAACAGCCCAACTCTGTAACACCGCTGCAGTTTTATGTATATAATTGTTTTTTAAAAATTAGATCCGATAAGAATCTCGTCTCCGTTGCAGTGAAACAGCAGTGGCAAACAAACTTCAGAGTGATATTTACACTATCAATACGGTAACAAATCGCTCATCGCACGCGCCGTCGCTCAAATCACATACGAAGTTTCACCCCCTTCCGAAGTCACGTGCTTTTTGTGGAATTTTCCAATGAAAAGGTCGAATGCCTCCGTCGTCTGGCAGATCGTAACCCCTTCTTTCTCCATGTCGCGCATGAACTCCTCGCCTTGCGCCTCGAAACCACCCACACTCGAGCATCCATCCTCCAGAATGCAGACGCGGCCCTTGTCCTTATGCCAGTGCTTCACCAGGTCTCTCGTGGTATAGTTCACGCAGTGAGACCTGGCTTGACCACATATTAGCAGCTGCAGTTAAGAGTGACGAAGATATGATCGATGGAAACACAGTGAGACAAAGCACTTGACACACACTGCAGACACCCCTTTCTCCATCCCAATCGCTATCAATAATCAGTACCTGGTCGGCAATCTTGAGACGCCCCAGCAGCTCTTTGTTCAGCATGGTGGTGGGGTCTGAGGGCAACACCACCTCCGCCTCCAGCGCCGAGTACATCTCCGTCAGATGGCTCTCCGTCTTGTTGATAAAGTTCACGGACTTGCCGTGCTTGCGGCACCATTGGTTAATGGCGTCATTCAGCGGGGGTACAATGGCCTGGCCCTTGGTGCCGATCAGGCAGTGCTCCGGCCAGATGCACAGCAGAAACTTGCCCTTGTGCTCAAGCTCCCTCGTGTACGCCAGGCAATGGGCCTATATTATCGATTCATACTTGAGCAACGTTGCAAAATACGGACAGCACTTCACTTACCGTTAATGCACGCTTTTCCTCCGGTGTGCCCAGACATCTTGGAACGCACTTTCCAGAAAGTACGTCCTCTGCAGTGATGATATCGAACGGCTGTGGATGCATGACATCGTTGCCGTGCTTGTCCTTGATGACATTGCCCTCCTTATCCTTCTCCACCCACGGCTCCCAAAAGCACGCATGCGCAATGTGCTTCCTCTACACAACGACAGATAAAGCACAAAGATACCGGAGTGAGCGGGTGCAATTCGTGTGCACGAGCAGACACAGCATCACAGAAGGGAGCGTCAGCGCCAGGCAGTTACGTATGATAGCTCACATGATGCGTGTCCAGGGTCACGTACACCTCGTCGATATCGTCCATGTTGTCCATAATCATGTCTCTGATGCGCAGAGAGTCTGCAGTAGCGCCTGGCACCGCCAGCGAGCCTGTGTACCCGCGAGTCTGTCCCTCCACCTCCGGGTCGTCGTGAAAGTCATTCTGCGGATCGATGATGAGCAGGATAATTTTTACGGTGGAGCTGTCCGGCATGAACACGGCCTCCCTCTTGCGGGTGAACCACTTCTTGTCATTGATCTCCCACTTGTAATTCCACCGCACACTCACGCCGTCACCAGCAGGCCGTTTAAAAGAAAGCATCGCTGCTATTTTCTTCACCACATGTCCCCACGCCGTGAGGGATGCTTCGCGGAAGGAGTTTAAGCTCTTCTGGTTCCTGATCCCAGGAAGTGTGATCTCATTCTTCTGCTTGTCCACCAGCGCTCCGTTGCCGTTGCCAGTCCCATTGTCTCCATCATCGGCGCCACCTACCTTGCCAGCACCGTCACGCCTGGCGCGCTTCCTGCTGTCGAACAGCAGCACTCGCCCGTCGATATCCACCTCGTGGCCAATGGAATACGTCTCCATGCGCTGTTGCACCTCAGCGGCAGACATGGTGCGCTCCATAGAGCACATTATATTGTACCTCTCCAGCAGAAGCAGCCGGTCTGCCGCCTTGTCGTATTCATCGTATGACGTGCCGATGATGGCAATCAGCAGGTTGAGCATCAGCAGTGTTGCTACGAACCCAAAGGTAGTCATCAGCAGGTCGAACAGCCAATTCATCTGCGGGGGCACATTAGCAATGTCCACCAGCTCCCCGATGTACTGCGCATCCACAGTGATCTTAATGAAGGTCCACATAGTAAGCAGAAGCCGAATAAACCCATATTCCACGAAGAATACATCCGAGTCCTTGTTGGAGATCATTGCCACAGCACACGAGAAGCCCATGATAACAATGCCGAAGAACTGCAGAAAGTACGGCACGTCGCGGGTGATGATCTTGAAGATCTTGAGCACGAATGGTCCCCTGCAAATAAAAAGCCACGGACAGCAGAAACAGTGCAGTGCAGTGCATAGGATAGGCAGCGAGTCATTCAACCAGCAATACAGGTACAGGAACAGGTACAGGCACAGGCACCCTACCAAACTTCAATTTGACGCCGGTATCTTTCTCTACTTACGTCGCGTCAAAACCCATGAATGAGTAAAACAGGTACGACCATGCCGACATCACCGACACCACCAGGCAGACCTCAATGCTGACGTCCGACAGCGACTTGGACCCGTCTTCAGCTTCGTAATAATTACGCTCCGGCTTGAACGCCTCCAGCAGACACAGCACGTAGAATGACACCATCATGGCTGTCATGCAGAGCTTCTCGTAGATTGCAGCCCCACGGATGCCACCGTAAAAGCCCCAGTAGTCCAGCCGGAGAGCCAGCACCTGCGGCAGCTCCTTGATCACTAAACCCAACAGGAAGAAAAACAGTAGCGGGTACAGCACCACCAGAATGATGCTTCCCTTACCCTCCACCGCCTCCTCACCGTAGGTCGGGTGGTAATTGATTAAGCAGGAGATAAGCGTGAGCAGCACTGTGATGACGACGGCGATGCCAGCATCCCGCTCGAACATAACAGACGCCGAGCGGCTCCACTTGGTATCGATCAGGTCGCGCAGAAAAGGGATATCAAAGGAGTCCAGACAGTCCGGGTCGCTCTGGTAGCGGATGCACAGCCACTCGAATGCTCCGTGAACGCGCATGCCCTGTGGGCAGCCGAACCTGTCGGTCTTGCCAATGCTCGCCGGGAGGCGACGGGACACGCTCCTGGGTTGGACCGTCCGTTCCTTCACCTGCTCGGCCGTGTAGCCGCAGTCGATTGGGTTGGGCCCGTACCGCAGTAAGTTATGCGGCCGCTCCATTCCGTCCAGATCCACTAGAGACACCGACACAGGCCCATATGTCCATCGCTCCACCTTTAGCTGGTCGATTAAGAACTTAAGCATGTGGATGTTGCCCAGTGACGCCGCGAATGTGAGAGGGCTGTGCAGCTCCGCGTTTAGTACAAGCGTCAATCTTTCCTCCACCTTTTTCTTCGTGACCTGTGCAATGTAGGCCTCGTCGAAGCTCCCGTTGGGCGGTAGCTGCAGTAGGCTCTCGCGAGGAGCAGAGCCTTCGAACACGTCTGGCTCTTGCTCGTCCTCGTCTTTAAACCGCCCCGCGGAATAATCGAAGTGCGAAGCGGCAATTGGTTCCAGCACCGGTGGCGTACGACAGCTGGGGTCTGCCATCATGGCGTCACCACACGCAATCACGACGCTGTTCCTGATGCGTGATGAGGCGTGCGCATGCACGTGCTTGTACATTTCGGAAAGGTCATGCATCACGCAGAGGTGCAGCAGCGTGTTGCCGTGCGAGTCTCTCTGGAACAGCGCATTGGGCATTTCTGAGGACGTATACGAGAGCACCATGTCGAACATATCTGTGTCGCCGCAGCACACCGCAAATTGCAGCGGTGTCTCTCCGCAGTAGAACTCGCCGTCTAGCGCGAAGAACGTCCCCTTCGCCCGCGCGAATAGCAGGATGCTGAGACCGTTCTGGGTGTAGTCCACCATTTCCTCCGCCAGCCGATGCTTCGAGGGTCCCGGTTTCTTTGTACCAATCTGCTTTTCTGTCTGCTTACGCAGCGCCTCGGTGCGCTTAGCCACATTGGGCACGCTGGAGAGACGTTCTCGGTAGAAGTCCAGGAGAAAGCGTACCTCGGTGTGCGCCCGCCGAATGATACACATGTGCAGCACGTTCTCGCCGTAATAGGGCATGTACTTGGCCGGCAGCTCGGTGAAGGTAGAACACGCGGAGTAAGGGAGCAGCGCTTCGTCCGGGAAGTTCCGCACGATCCAACGCCCAATGCCGTATTGCTTGTAGAGGTATGCCACGTGCACTGGGTTGGCCCCCACCGCGTCGCCATCTTTGATCAGCGCCGGGTTGATGCGCAGGGTCTTCTGCAATAAGTGCAGCTTGTTGTTGTAGATCGTGTTGAAGATTGACTTAGGGTTTAGATGCTCCCGTTGCTGCTTGGACACCAGCAGCTCCCGGATCCTCGTCACGGCTTTGGCCTCATCGATGTCGTCGCCGCCCAGATTCACGAATTTGGCGTCATCCACTGAGAGGTGTTTGATATCGCCAAAGTCAACCATACTACCTCCCCTTAAGACATTTCGTTTCGGTGTGAGTGATGAGTAAAACGTGCTGGAAACATTTTCCTTGAAGCTTTTGTCCTTGATGGTATTGAGCTGTGCCTCCAACAAGTGATCCTCATCATTGATCTGGTTGCCACTGGTCCCAAGGCCAAGCAATTTAGAAACACCAGATACCAACGGAGATAATGACGGTCTTTCTTCATCATTAGGTCCATGCAGCTTCAGCGGTTCTATAGAAGGCACCACTGGGGATGCATTTAAGTCCCCATTATCAACTGGTTCAATCCCAACCTTGTTGGAAGCAAACATGGCCCAATCAGGCAGACATGCACTGTTACTTTGAGAAAATAATGGATTATTATTGAGATATATATGCAAGATATAATCGATGCAATATTTCTCACAAACATGATGGAGCAGGGCAATGCTGCCAGAAGTTGTGCACCATGATGCGGCGTGAGGGCAGCAACTGGCACATCGCGCAGTTTTTTATGAACAGTCTGTCAACTGTCACATGGCATTTTCTTAATTTTCTGCAACCACAGCAGCAAAGCTGATGGCATCTACAGTGTAAATAACTTGCCGTGCTATACAACATGGTAAGTACACGGACTTTTCGCATTTCAAAATTTCAAAGCCTTGTTTCGACGTTTTATCTTTCAGAAACCCTGGAAACCCTTCGAGGGAAATGTTGTGTTGTTATCATTGTACTGTAGATTATTGAACTCCCTGTGCTATTAGCACCAGACCTGGTTAGAAGTCAGGTTATTTCTTCGGTGATGTGGTTTTAAGGCATCTATCATATGTATGCTTTCATGTAGGGATTATTGGTAGCACCGAATACTGTTCCAGATGTTCCACTCCATTATCATCAGTGATTATTGATCATCTGTGGTAGGAGTAAGTCAGTACCGAAAAAGTTTCGTAGTCGGAGCTCTGATTTCTTGCAGTGATGTTGCGCAAATTCGCATATAGCAATGATGCCGGCTCACGCAACAGTGCTGCCAGCAGCGGTAAATCAACGAGTGTTCATTCGAAAAGGAAAAAGAAATTGAGCAAACGTTCGAAAAAAAGCGCTAATTCCGTTTCGACAGCCAAAAGTGGGACGTCAGACACTCTATCAGGGTCTGAAGGCTCTTCATCAGAAGCTGAAAGTTGGCGAGAACGAATGAATGCGTCGGTTGATACTGAGCAGAAAACGTTTGAGAGTGATGTGGTTGACCCACCCTGGGTTCAGATGAACATGGGCCCTCGGGAGTACACGAAGCGGAAGCAAGAAGAGGCCCTCTACGACAAGCTTCCGAACAAGTTGAAGCAGTATTGCAAGGGGTGCAACGACGTGCAGCCTTACGACGGGATGATCCGCAACAGAACGAAGTGCCGTCTGTGCCACGTAGAGTTCGAACCACAAGTTAAATTTTACCTTTCCGAGTTTCGCAAGCGCCACCAAAACTACGAGGCGTTTGTGCAGGCCCACCTAGATCACGTGCGTGACGAAGTGCAACAGAAAGAGGAGACGGAGTGGCAGCTTTCGCGCCCGCCTGTGTACCAGCGCACCGTGCGTCACCAGAAAAACTGGAGGAACGACTTTCTGAGCAAGTCACTGGAGGTCGGGCTGCTATTTAAGGAGCAGGCGCTGGCGGCGCAGAAGACTTCTGGAGGCACTGATACTGATCGCAATGCTATATTAGGCGCGGTATCTGGAGAACAAGGTGCTGGCAAGGTGAAGGTGGAGACGGAGGTGAAATTCCAGCGGGGGACGAGAATACAGACTGAAAATTCCCGGCCGCGCACTTCGGGCAGACTAGAGCCGGACCCCGGGCCCACATCGGACCGAAGGGGCAATATGAAACAGCTCCAGCGTCTCCGGCCTAAAAGCGCTGGCCCTTCTGCTGCTCATGGCTTTGGTGGTGCTGAAACACGTCATAGTGTCGGCGGATCTCCGCTTCGCTCAGGAACTCTGAATGCGGAGCAATCGTGTTCGCAAGCGTCTGTGCCGTCCCGAGTGGATGAGGGTGATGTGGTGCTGCTGTCCCTAAAGTTTAACGAGCTGCTCTCCTCCTCCATTTTAGCCTCAAACGGCCGCACTGGCTTCGGCAGCAGCTCCAGAGTGGACTCCTGGGACGTGCAGCAGACAAGTGACTCCCTTGTCTTGGTGGTCAAACTGAGCGCCGTGGGCTCTCTTGCGAAAGCCGAGTGCTACAATATGAGCGCGCCCCACCTCACCAAAGCAGTGTCTTTCAGCAGTCTGGAGAAGGGCAGTGTTGATAAGCTGCCGGACGCCCGGCGAGGGTCAGTGTTGAAGTGGTCACTCAAGCAAGGAACTGCTGGAGTGGGACCGGCTGGAAAACTCAGAAAAGGTGCGTCAAGTAGTGCACTGTCTGGAGGGCGCAAGGACAGAAGCCATGGCCTCGGTGCCATCGAGGAGCGACCGGGGATCAGCGCTTTGTCTCCGTTGCCGGTACCGCGGGCGCCGCTGACGGCCCTCAGCAATAATCTGCCGGAGGTGGAGGGGCAGCGGGTGCACCGTTTTGGCGTAGCAACGCGCCCCACGGGCAAAACCTTGCACTTCCCGCTTGCGCTGGCCATGCTGCCCGTGCCGGCAGCAGACGGCTGCGGCGTGTTCTGTATCTCCATGACGCTGCAATCGAAACTGTTTACCCCCGGGCCAGGGGCGAGGGCTGGGACTGGCGCCGATCGGTATTCGGAATCTGGGTACGTCAGCGTGCCCTACGATACCTCGACCACCCAGGACCACGGAAATGACGTGTTCACCTTCGGGGTGGGACTGAAGCCGCCTCCGCCGGGCTCTCACTCGCTGCACTCACCATCCGCGCGCACTGCACCGTCGCGATCTGCATCTGTATCTGCCGTCCCTCCCGGAGCCGGGCCGCCAAGCCTGTCTCGCTCGCCTGGGTCTCCCGGTGGTCGAGGCAAGGGGCAGAAATCGTTGCCGATCTCCCCAGGTGGGCGTGCTCCTTTAAGCCGGGCGGTGAGCAATTCGTCGTTACTACACAAGCTCAAGCAGAAATACGGCAGTGACAGCAACCTCGTCGAATCCACCAGCGCATTTGCCGTGAGTGACCACCACAGCACGGTATTCGGCGATAGTGTTGTTAGCGACACTCCGGCGGAAGCACCCTATGAAAACATCTTCGTTGACCACTGCCACGACGGGTTTGGCTCGTGTGAAAATTCCTGGGGGGTCCGTTGCCCCGTGCAGCGCGCTGGGAATGGGGCTGGCTCTGCTCCAGTAGACCCCTCAGAGCTGGAGGCGCAAGCAGCGCCCCGCAGCAAGAACCGACGAGGAGAGTATTGGTGCCACGGTGGTCCCCTGCGAGGCCCCGCGCACACAGGCCTGGCCGCTCACTCGGAGAAACTTCCGCGCAACGTCGTCGTGAAGCCGGGCATGCTGATCGACATTGTGGTGGACGTGGGCAAGCAGGAGGCGTTTTTGTGCATCTCTCGCTGGGTATACGCCCCGCTGTCCCCATTGGTAGAGCACAAGGACAAGCACTCACCGACTGCCGGGCGGCGCAAGTTGATATACATGAAACACGTGCTGCTATCTGATATCCATGCGGACAGTGGTGTTGGTGCCGGTGCCGGTGGCTCATCAGTGGCGGCGGAAGACATTTTGGTGGGGTGCAGCATCCCTTTGGGGTTCGACGCGGTAGTGGTGCTGCCGGGAGAGGAAGGACTCTATAATGGCGCCCCAGGTGAGCAGCAGCAGGAGCCGGAACCGGAGCTGCGCGAGGATCAGCGGTGGCGTGAGTCCGCAAAGTCATTCTCAGGTACCCTTGGTCGTATCCAAGAGCACCTGGCGCGAACGCGCATTCCAGACTCGCAAGATTTGTTGGAGCCGCTGGCGGAGCTGCCCCCTGACACCAGTGCTAGGCACCTGCAGCGCGAGACGAAGCGATGGGAAGCCAACCTGGAGCCCATGCTGGCGATCGATGGCAGCGCGCACTCCCGTGCTGAGTTGGTCCATGAGTCAGAAGACCCTGTCCGCACCACGCTGAATATGTACGACGCAATGCTGCACCCGCTGCCCACGCTCACTGACGCAGAAGGCGAGGCGCACTCTCAGCATCACAGCGCTGATTGTCCAGTGCTGTGGCTAAAAGGAGTAATTGGCGTGGTGCCCAAGGAGTCGCTGCAGGTGGGGCACATGATGCCCGCCGATATCCCCACGGACGCGGAGCACTACAACCCGCTGGTAGCCAGGGGAGTGCGCGCATACGCGTGCAAGTTTATTGTTAATCCCGGGGACGAAGACGTTGTGGGCAAGAAAACACGGGCCAGCGCCTTCACCGCGCAGTCGCTGCACGAGGAGATTCTAGCAATGAAGACTCCTGTTAACGGTACCATCCCCACCTACACCGACCTGTCGGCCGCCGTGGTGAACGATTTGGAGTCCCTTAGTGCGGTGCCGATGCTGAGGTACTTGAACATGGTTCCCAAGAACGGAGGAAGCATCTTAGACCATATCGAACACAGCTACATCTGCACCTCGTGCGTGGACTCTTCCCGTGCCGCGGCGCACTACATGGAATACGTGCAGATTGACCACGCGGAGGAGCTGGCGAACCAATTCCTACACCACGGGCAGGATGAACACGCGGCGGAGCACAAGAACCTGATGTCTCGCATTGCCTCTGCTGAGAGCAGCACCCCACCCGCAAAAATGATCCGCAAAGTGTCTGAGACGGATCAAACGAAGAACGTGAAGATCCTAGGTGAGTACTTCTACAACCGCAAAACGATCGAAGGCATCATGACCATGATTGACCTGCGAGGTAAGACTTTCGAAGCGCGCATCACGAGGGTGCCCTCGCGTCAGTCCTGCGACTACCTTATGCACATGCTGCACGATGAAGTGAAATATATCTGGAAGAAGGGTATCAGTGTGTACAACGAGCCCAGTCTGAACGACGAATTGGAGCGCGCCTGCCGTCTGCCAGAGTATACCGTGTACCCACCCATCTATGCTGTGGTGGCTGCGCGTGGGCCATTGGAGGGTATGAAACAGTATATTGTGCGCTGCACTCCGCGACACCAGAATAGCGTGTTGTCAGGCCGGTATGACGTGCTCTGCCAGTATATCGGCCTGCAGCGGGCCCAATCCTACTCGCGCGATGATTCCGACCCGGATGCGGAGCGTGGGCCGCAGCCAGAGTTTGAAGGGGGGAGTGGTGATGTGACAGTAGCAGTGGCAGGTGCGGGTGTGAGTGGCAATATCGGGGTCGGGGCCGCGACGGAGCCGGGGGTGGTTGAGCTGCGCGCGGCGGACCGGGACGTCCTGCTGGAGCGCCAGGCTCAGCGCGATGCACACGCATTCTCGGGTGCGCTTAACACTAATATAGCGGGCGTGAGCGGCATTCGCGACGACTTCGATGACGACGCGGAGCTGATGGGAGAGTTCAAGGCGCTGCAGAAGGAGATGCACCAGTGCCACGACCATGTGCACCGCTCGGAGGAGCAGCAGGATGCGCCGCCAGAACCGGAACCAGAACCGGAACCGGAACCGGAACCGGAACCAGTCATTTCTCATGGCATTCCCGGCTACAGGATATTGCGGAGCCGCTTGTGGTGCTTCACGTATGATCCCCACAAGCTGCACGTGGACAGTGCAGGCGACAGCTACACCTGTCTGATTGCCGGTGACAAGCAGTACGGACCTCTTAGAGACATTGAGTTTCTCTGTGTTGGCAAGTAACGCCGCATAAAGGAATGCCGATCAGAGGTACCATGTTTGTGCATGACGGTCCATATTAACAGTGTTTAAAATGTATTATTCTGTGATTGAACTGCTAGCAAACTGTCATCTGGTCATTGTTGGGAGGAATTCAGGCCGTGAAGCAACTTGGAACTGCTTCTGACATGGCAATCCCTCACCAGTCAATTTGTCTTGCATAAAGGAGATAACCACTGCTGATAAATTGCATAAAACTCCGCCGTGGTTTTGCCACCGGTAAAATGCCGGTCCTGCTGCTCCAGCAGGTGCTGCCAGGTGACGCACGACGGTGATGTTGTATCAGTACACCTGCTGGTACACCATGGTACACCTGCTGGTACCGGTACACCGGTACACAAAATTATCAATAAGATGTTTAAGATTGCGACATACCATCTCAAATACAAGATCTGAAAACGTCACACTTTTTGGAACTGCAACACTAAAATCGTTACGACAGTTTTCTTTAACACTGCGTGATTCTGGACGAAAACACAAGATTGCATTGCATTGTAAGACTTGTTGAACTCTAATTTGGTCATCATCCCCAATCGTGATGAATCTCAATCAGTCTAGGCAGCGGCGATTTCAGCCCAATTATGTTGATCTGGAAGAATCGGGTGAACAACGATACGATTTTGAGCGTTTGGAGCTTACCATCGCAAATCTGAGGCAGCAGCTGGATATTTCGAGGAACAGGGAGAAGAGACTCTCCACTGCACTAGACCTGTCTGGTTACAGAGTTGCTATGGAAGCGCCTGATTCGGATTCAGAAAACTTGCTGACTTTTTCGGCCTTCTTGTACTCATTTCTGGACCGCATGGGGTGGCTGGTAGGCTTGATGATTTTCCAGAGCTTCTCGTCCCTGATCTTGCAGTCGCACGAGGAGTTGCTGCAGAAACACCCTGTCATTGTCAATTTTCTCACTATGCTAATTGGAGCTGGTGGAAATGCCGGGAGTCAGGCGACTGTGCGGGTTATTAGGGGGATTGCAATCGGTTCGCTGAACAAGGACACCACGATGCAGTTCATTTGGTCCGAGGTGAAGATGGGAATTGCTCTCTGCATCACGGTGGGCATCGCGGGCGTGTTGAGGACGCTTGTGGGCGGCAATGTGAGTGTAATGGAGACCATCGCTGTGGCCTGTGCACTCGTGACGATCGTATTCGTCTCCATCCTGGTGGGAGTGTGCTTGCCGCTTCTTTTCCAGCAGGTGGGTCTTGACCCGGCGCACAGCAGCACAGCCATCAATGTCGTGATGGACATCGGCGGCGTGCTGATCATCGTCGCAGTGGCCGAGGTGCTACTGGAGACTTCACCGGGCGCATCACTGGTTGATCTGCTCAGTGGCAATGCGGCGGTATTGCCTAACATGGACGAGGTGAGTGGCGGAATTGCCAGTGCCACGAGCGCGGGCACTGGCATTGTCGGGGATATTGTCAGCAAGCTGCGAGAAGGTAGCGCCGAAATTCTCAAGGCGGCTGGGTAGGCTATGGTACTGTAATTGTGTGAATGTACAGGTATCCTATATTGGTTCTATAGCTTGTGCGTGGTGCTGTCGACAGCTCTGTCTTTGGTGTACGGTATTCTATTGTCAAATAGTGCCTGCATGTGTGTGTACGTGCAAGGTGCTTTGTGTGCACACTATAGACACCTATCAAGCTGTTTGTCTCTGTTTGAAAAAGTAGAATGCCGCTGCCGTCGAAGCCTCTTGAAGCAAAGCCCTGGAAATAATTAGATAACAACGTACTCTATACAACTGCTGTGCTGTTCGCGCACCTATGTACAGTACAAACCACTCCCAAATCCACCATCTATCATTTGATGTTTCTCCTCGGCGACGGAGATCCACCACTGTTGTAAGCATAACCCTGGCCATGACTGTGATCGTGGCCGCTCATGCCCGGTGTGTAGTGCGCCGACTGCGCAATCCACTCGAACAGGCGCTCGACGCGCAGCTCAGGGTAGACGTCGGAGAAGGCCTGCACGCCCACGCTCGTCAGGAGTATGAACAGGCTCGCCATGCCCACCACCAGCTGCGTCGATGTCCCGGGGAACTGCGACGGCCCGTGGGTCACACTGCCTCCCTTCTTCTCGCCATGTCGCTTCATCTGCTGCCGGATGCGCTGCTGCGCGCTGCGCCACTCCACCTCTTCCTGGAACAACGTCGTAAAGCTTAACAGCTCGTTCGACAGCGCCGTCAGCATCAGGTGCGTGTCGGTTTGGCACCACAACACGATTTCCTCGAACTGCGAGAAGAACTCTGCTTCCTTTACCAGCGCGGGGATGATACCTACGTCATGCGCCAGCTGGGACACCTGCTGGTAGGTGAGGGCGTGCACAGACACGGAGCTGGCCCTGTGGTGGTTCGGGTTGTGGTGGTGCAAAGGCACAGGAGAGCTTTTGCGGGACAGGTTCAGTTTCTGTGACGGCGAGCGGATGGCATCGACGCGGTCTTCCACTAGCTTTTGGTGGTCTGAGGTCGGCATCTCGGGAACAGAAATGGTGAACTCCGACCCGTAGCGGTAGAACAGATCCACCATGACATCCATCTTTCCGCACAGAAGGCTGTTGAGGTTGGCGCTATTGTTGATTGAGGTCAGCGTCTGATCCATGAATATCAGCGGCCAGGGCACCAGGCCTTGCACCTGCGCCACAGGAAGAATCTTCTTCTTAAGCAGCACTTCCAGCGCCGCCGCCGTCGCCACTTCCTTCTGGCGTGGCGGGAGACACTCCAATATCGTGCCCGTCTGCTGCTCGATCAGTGACGAATAGAGACGAGTGGCCACGGCTTTCATGCAAATGACAAACTGGCTTATGGACAGCTGGTGGGGCGAGATGTGTCCTTTGCTGCCCCGGGCCCCCGCTGCGCGAGGGGCATTTCCCGATGGCCCGCCAATGACCGATCCTGCATGGCGCACGTTGAAAGGTGCTGCCTTCTTCTCCACGCCCCCCTGGCCAGCCGATAGCACCCCCATATGCTCCTCCCACGCTGAGTGTACTGACCCATCCGTCTCGATCTTGCACGCATTCAAATAAATCATGTCCACCTCTCCAGAGGTCAGAAACGGGGGTTTGTTTGCAGAAGTCGCCACAGCATTGCTTCCCACTCCCTCACCGCCCTTGTAAGCCACAATGCCAAATTCCTTCGCGAAGCGCCCCATGCGCGTGATATTCATTCCACCAGAGATGTCGGACACGTATTTGCAGTACACTGAGCGCAGCAAACGGTCCTCCACGATTGGTGTGATCAGGCTGTAGCCAGCTTCACGCAAGGTGAAGTCGGGCATTGGCTTCAGGCCAGGCTCCTGCTCTTGTTCTTGCTCGTGACCTTGCTCCTGCTGGCCCTGTGTCTGCTCTAGGCTGCTGCCAAGATCTGGTTCCAACACCGGCGCCTCAGGACCCTCACCTGCAGGGCTGAAAGGCCCCTGTGTACCTGTACTGTTTTCCGCCTCCGTCTGCGCCTGCGCCTGCCGTGCCTGCATCTCCGCCGCCGCGCCACTAAGAGACGCCAAGAGGTCCTCAAGGAACTCAGAGACCTCTTCCGGTGGAATCTGCGCCGCCTTCGTGGCTTCGAACCGCTGCGAGACGTCGTAAATCACCTGTGTCATCGTCGCCACTGCGCTTGCCTCTACCTCGGAAGTGTGCTGCTGCGCGCTCTGCACCTCGCTGCGCGCCGCCTCAAGCTGCCTTCGCAAGCCATAGTTCTCCTCCGACAAGCCCTGCGTAACCTTGGTCGGAGAGCTGTTTTGCAGCCGCGAACGCATATCCTTGTTCTCGCTGCGCAGACGAACTACCTCGTCCTCTCCCCGCCGCAGAGCCACTGTGGTACTCTGCAGGCTGCTTAGCGCCTCATCGTGCTTGTGTTGCACCTGGGCCTTCAGCTCGTCGTGGGCCGCCACCTGCGCACGCAGGCTTTTGATGCGTTCCTCATACTTAGCCTTCATCGCCTTGCGCTCCTCGCCGTCCCAGTCGTCGCCGCGACTGCCGGTGTGCCTGTCACCGGCGCGGATACGCTGCGCTGTGCGCTTGTTCGAGAGCAACAGCAAGTCGTATTTCGCCATTAGGTCTTTATACCGCGCCGCAGTGACATCCAGCTGCTCCTGTGCCGCGCCCACCTCCAGCTGAAGCTGACCGCAGTGCTCCTCGGCGTGAGCGCGATCGGCCTCCATCGAGGACAATTGCACCCTCACGGCTTCACTCTGCTGCATTTCCTGGGCAAGTTGTGCGCTCAATGCCTCTTCTTGTCGTTGCCGGGCCGCCAGCTCAGCATTGAGCTCCTCGGCGCACTCAGACAACTGCCCGTTGGCGTCCGTCAGCCGGTCAATCTCATCGTGCGTCGCATCCAGAAGATCCGTCATCGAGTCTAGCTTCGCACCTTTCTCACTCACATCGGCATTCAGCGCTCCCACCTTGAGCTGCACCTGCGCCGCAGCCTGGTGCACACCAGCCATGCTGTCCACCAAGGCCGCTGAGGCCTTCTCTGCCAGGAAGCAGCGCTCCTCCAGCAGCACCCGCTCGGAGGCGCGCCTCCTTGTCCAGTTGAGCAACTTGCGCAGCTTCGACTCATGGATGAGGCAGGCATCCACCTGCGTCTTGAGCAGCTCAGTCTCGATGCGAGATTTGATCTCGGGTTTGAGCTTGTTGTCCTCAATGAACTTGTCCGCCATCAAGCCCACATCGTCCTCGGGAGTCACCAGAATGGTGTGCGGTTTGCCCTTCAGATGCACTTGCATCGTGGCAGCAGCAGTTCCCTCCTCGAAATTATCCACGCCATGAAGAATTTCTCCCACATATTTTAGCTTTGTTGCTTCATCCGCCACTGACATATGCAGTTCGATCATAGCCTTCCAGATAGGAATGTCTGCAGGGCTAAGACCCAAACTGACCGTTACAGTAGACTCATTCTGCAGCATGCATGAAAAGCTCATCGCAGCCGAGTCCGTTTGGTCAATGACATCCGACAGATCAACACTGGATTTGACAATAACGGCAGCCCCGTTTACAGCAGATTTTAAATCATCTACATGCCAAACAATAGCACCATTCTCAATAACAATCCACTGGTGTTTCCACGATGAGTACTTGTCAACACTTTCAATACGAATCAATCCCCAACCTTGCAAGCAAGAAGGTTTTTGATCCGTAGTGAGAAACGAAACCAAATAAGACAACTCGTTCATGATTAGTTCATCGGAATTCTAAAAGCTACAATGCTGTGTGCAATTCGTGGAGCCCAATCAAGACTTGCAACAGCAATTTCTGCCAATTTGCCTAATTCCAAAAATTTAAGTAACTAGCAGACTTAAGCTGGGACACACATGAGGCATATCACACATGTGGCATCAACATTTGCTCGTGCGACTACTTGTACCGGCGCTCTATATACGGTATATATATCTACACATTCTACAGTACCTGCTGGTACGCTGGATAATTCCAGGAATTGATGTCTGGAACTCTGGATGCCCCGATGTCCAACTGTCATGCACCACTGCTGGAGCACCAATTCCAGGACTTGTCGCGGACACATCTACTTACACACACGCCCTCAACTGTTGAGACTTTGACCTGGTGGAATCTGCTGTTGCTGAAGATTATCGAATAAGATATGATAGGATAGAGGGTACTATGATAGCATATGTGCACTTTGTGAGTTGTGCACCAGCAGGTGCAGTTGTGCACTATCATAACGTTAACGTCATTATCAATAATAGTGCTATTTCTTTTCATCCGAGCACTAGAGCGCAGCACTTATCAACCTGCGATAAAATTCCGTGCAACATAAGTCCCTGCGCCCTGCAGCTGCTCTTTGTCGGCTGACACGTTGCTTGATCCTTAGAACATCCTAACTGTTACTTCGGACGTCGTGCAGTCGGAATTAATATCTTTGTCGTTTCTTGTAACTTGTTGTCACGATGGATAAGCAAGACAGTGTTCAAGGCTCTCCTATGAAAGCGAAGCAGTTCTCGCTGAATGATGGTACAAAAACTGGAGTGTTGTCGAAGAAAGCGAGAAATCAACATGGATTCAACATAATGAACCCGTGGGCAGGTATGCTGCGCTCATATTGCACCGTGATGCTTGAACAGCCATTTGCTGGTTTTTTACGTCCTCGTTCTTTCTTTTTCTTTTGATTTTAATGTTGTGTTCCAGAGAGGAAAATCGCATTGCATCACACATGTGTTGTTTACGGTAACTTGGATTCGGACACCCCCAAAGACGGCATGCCGATCAACGCCGAAACTACTGTTCTGAAAACCACGCTAGACAACAAAGCATTTGCGTTCAAAATCATGACCCCCAATCCTGACTCTCGCCTGAACATCGACTTTATTGAAATGAACCTCAACTGTGCTGACGAAGCGGAGCTAAGGGCATGGATGGATGCGTTCTCGGGTGTGATCGATGAGCACAAGCGGATGGAAGTAATTCGACAGAGGTCGGAAAATGCAAAAGAAATTATTTTGTCGCCAGTGAAGGTGTTGAAAAAGCTTTCCACTGGGTCGATCTTCAGTGACCGTTGGGTATGGGTTGATGCGGACACAAAGACGTTCCACTGGTGCAAGTCGGCAAACCGCCAGGAGTCGAAATCCATTCCATGCAAAGCCATTCAGAATGTAAGCTTTTTTGAAACTGGGAGCGCTCCAAACTTTTCTGTTACCCTGCGGGACCCCAAGAGTCTTCCACCCAAACTTTTTAGTCAGAGCATATTTGCCACTGCGCTTCCTAAGAGCATTGATATCAAGTTCGAAGGTGGTGGTGGTGGGGATGATGACGACAACACGTACCTGTGCAACGCCTTTATCAACTTGTTGAAGGAGCTGCGTACAGCTAGGTAGGGAATCGGGTCGAGGAATCTCTGTCGGGTTGGAGGCATTGCACCATGCGCTGTTTAGCGCATATTACTGATAATACTTTGACCTGATAGCTGCGTTTAGTTATTTGTAGGTGATAATCGATTGCTGTTGCTTTTGCGGGTGACCGTTTATTTATTATAATTATTAATCGTAATACTTCAAGCATCATGTGAGCATCCTTCTCTAATGCTGCTGTGCCGGTTTGTCTGTCTGCAGCTGTGGCTGTGGCTGTGGGAGTAAAATTGATAAGTAACGTAGCGTCGCCACAACGCAACGCAATAGACCAAGGGAATGAATGTACACCTCACCACGCAGCATTGCACAGTTCCTCCTGCTTAGCACATACGCATCGCCATGCGCTGCACCGTCCACAAATGGTGGCACCCCTACCACACGCTGTAGATCTCCCGCCCAGTAAATTCCACGCAAAAGCAGTGTCATGGCCTTCCTGCCTATGCGGGCCATCACACACGCAGTCCATCGCGATCACCATCGCCATCGCCAACTCGGCTCTCACGATCGCTTCCCGCCATTGCCGCCTCATCCTCCTGATCATGGCGCCGCACGGCCTCACTCATCTTCTCCGAGAATGACTTCTGCAGTGGCTGCACGATGTCAGAGTACAGCTCCTCCGGCGACTTCTGCAACGCGTCCTCCTGACCCACAGCTTTGCCCTCCTGATACCCTGCATTAAAGCTGCGCAGTGCATCGGACATTATTTTAAGACGATCATAGACGAATTCCTTTGCATCTTCCTTGTTTTCGCTGAATATCTGTGCTGCGTCTTTGCTGTTTTTCTTGAACCGCTCCGCCGCCCCAGAGGCAACATCAGCTGCTGTTTCTTGAAATTTCTCTATACTCTCTGGAGAGATTGCCTCCTCCAAGCCCTGGCGAAGAGTATCCTCACCCTTCTCTTCCTTGCCCTTTGCTTCTATTTGCCGGATGGCTTCCTGAGGATTCGTCAGCTGCAGTTTCCATATTCGCCGGGCGTTCGCCATACTGGCAAAGGAACGTGATATATAGGTTTGAACTCCAGTCCAGGTAAAATCTATAAGTCTGTTACCAGCAAAAGGTTCAAGTTTAATTACAAGGTCAGAACGCCAAATGATGCAACGTTCGAATCTCACCGCGGCACTTCGGTCTCATTCTTCCAAGGCTCAGCCATCGGCTGGTGCATGGCTTGAAACTCCTTATAGTCACGAGCGAATTGTTTAGCTATAGAAGCTAACCTTTTCATCATCAGTACTTAGAAAGAGTATCGTGGTAAAATATTTGTAGCCTTCTAAGTTCTAACCCAGGTCCCACCAGTATCGGGTGCTCCATTTATAGTATTATGATAATGTATGATACCTTGTCATTTTAGCGCAGTGTACATGTACCTACACCTAGTACACTGGTACACTTCTACACAAGCAGGTACAGTAGGCAGGTACACCTACAGTACATTGTACTGTCTGGTAACATTAGAAGACCTGCTGGCAGCACTGGAGCAGCAACACCTGCTGGATTGGAACACCAACCTGGGTACTCCAACAGGTGCTTTTCCAACGCGTACGGACTGACGGACCATTCGCCGCTTCTGACCAGTTTCGAAGCTGTCAGATACCGGTAAACCATGGATAAACCTGGTAAAGCATTTTTTAAAAAATAAAATGTTTGATTGAACATCACGTATCGCCACCGCTTTGACACAAGCAAACAGACTTAACAAAGTGCACTACGAACCTTCAGTTGTTTTTTAATTATTTTGTGCAACCTTTGCAACTCAGACCGATCACAGGTTTGTCTCGGTGCGCTACGTTGTGCTCAGTGGACGGCGATTCTCTTATTGCAATTGTGCATACAACTGCTTGTTTTTGGTAGCGAAATAGCTTCTTTCGTAAATTTTTGTTACCGTAATGAATATGATGTCTGAGCGTTAAGTTGTTTGTCAATATTTCTTTATTCTTCTTCAACCATCGCTATGCTTTCACCGAAGTCCTACTTCGAGGAATTGATTGCATCACAATTGCAGCAATTTGTGCATTCAATTGACAAGACACAACTCTCGGTATGATTCGTGTCCATTTGTCTTCAAATTGACTCTGAAACTTGTTATTGAATGCTAATTATTCGGTGTGTACCATTCCCTGAGTGTAGCTGGGCCTCTGGAATGGAGATGTTGTTTTGTCAAATTTCACGCTGAAGCAGCAGTACATTCCCCTAGGGTGTGGAATTGGAATCGGGCTGGAGTTTGGCAAAGTCGACAAGCTCCGAGTGCAAGTGCCCTGGACGCAGCTGCAGTCTGGTGAGCTGGAGGTAGCCGTCAACGATGTTGAGTTGATTTTCCGCTTGCACTTCGATGATGATGTGTCTCAAGCAAGAATGCCGGATCCACCCGAACACGTGGAGAAAATGGTGAGCTCTCTTGACCAGTCAGTCTTTCACAAATGCTATCTGTGCCACTGATTGTCTTCTGTCTCTAATTCTCTGCTTAGAATACGGTGGAATCGGCTGACCGAAAGCAGTTGCACCTGCCTGTCGAGGTGGCCGCCCAGACCGCACCTTCGTGGTTCAACCAAACCATTAACGCCTTTCTTGAGTCTTATTTGGCAACTCTGATCAAAGGGTGTGTCTTCAACGCGAAGCGTATCCACGCGACTGTGCTGGTGCCTCTCTCACAGAACCTGTCCTCCAATACGGTCAACACCAGCAATGAGTACGCCGTTTACCGCTTCTCGATTGACTCCATCGAGGTCAGCACGTCGCTGCTCAAGGAAGAAGTTTTCTCGGAGCAAGCCAACGGGCTGCGCGGGGATGTGGATGATTCACAGGTGGTCCGCCTATCCAAGCGCTGCAGGGACGGTAGCAGCGCAAAGAGCGGTGCAAGCGCTGCCACCGCGTCTGCGGAAGGGGCCAGTACACGATCTAGCATGGCCGACGGCTCTGACCACGGGCCCAGCAGCACCGATGGCGATAAGGTAATGTTTGCCAAGGGCATCAACGTGCGCGGAGTGATGTGCTCTCTTGCCAAAGTGGACCCGGTGGTCTTCAATATGCACACGGACTATGAGAACCTGCTGCCTTCCAAGCTGAAGGAATCCAAGCACCGCCCGAGCCATCACCGCCACCACCATGGACCACATCACCATCACCACGGATCCCATACGCGAAGCGGAAGCAGCAGTGGTGGTGGAAGCAGTGGGCAGGTGGGGCAAGTGGATCAGCTGCACATGTCGGGCTATCACATCTTGTTAAATCCGACGCACATCTTCGTGCATTCATCGCTGTGCTCGGTGCGCGGTGTGGGTGAGCCGGCTGAAGTTCAACCATATGAGGACCTTCCAGGGGGTGCGGCGGCGGCGGTCTCATCCGCCTCCTCGGCGGCTCCGCCGGATACCTTGCTGCTGGATGTGTCAGTTGAAATCAATAACCTTGAAATCACGCCTTCGATTATAGAGCTGCGGATGCTGCGTGATGTGTCCAAAACCGCTGCAGCGGTGGGGCTGCGAAAGAAGTTTGAATTTTACCGCCCCTCTGTCGGCATCATGGGGCACGCGTCTGAGTGGTGGCTGTACGTCATCCTCTCGGCCACAAAGCTCATTCGTGAGAGCCGCCGTCTAGTGGAGCAAGAATGCCAGGCTGGATTGCTTTCAACCAAGACGGCAGAGGCTGCTGTTTCACAAGCACAAAACCAGGACCTGGATCTCGCGCATCGCGGGGTGCTGCGGAAGGTCTTCCGCGCCAAGTACATCAAATTGTATCGGCGCGCTGTGCTCTTTAAGTTTGATGCGCTCTTTGCTGCCCTCGATGACTTAGCCAGCGGATCGAACGCGATTTCAGGTTCCTTTGCGCTAAACCGCCTCCCTGCCACGCACGACCTGGTAGTGGCTGGTAAAAAGAAATGTCGCGAATTTCTGTCTCCTGACGATCAGCTGCTGATGAACGACGCCGAGCGTGTGATGCGCGCTAGCGACCTCATCAGCTGCCGTGCAGCCATTCAAAAAGCCATCCAGGAGACCGGGGGGGTGAGTGCGGACGCTATGAAGCTAGTTGTGTGCGGCGAGCTGGCCTTTGGTTTCTCGGTTGACATGCTGCAGGAGGCTGTGGAGCTCGTGTGCACCAAACGCGAAGTAGAGCTCAATGTGCCCGAGGAGGAGGACGTTGCGGTGCCGCCCACTCCCAACTTCTCCTCGCTCGCCGGAATGCCATCTGCGGTGTTGACTCCGTTCGCGGAGCCGATTGCAGAGGGCGATGAAGACGTGGAAGAGGAAGCCGCTGTCGACCCCACTCCCATGGGTAAGCCTCCCTGGTCTGTGCCCGTGAAGTTTATCGCTGTTCGCGTGCCCTAATCTGCCTATGCCTGTGCCTTTTGTGCTGAATCTGTACCTGCAGATGCTGTTGATGCCGAGGTGCTCCAATTGCTGAAAGAATTTGACGCTGCCGAATTTTCCGGGGATCCGCTGTCCAGCAAAACGGACGATGGGAGCGGGGATATCCCTGTGGAAGCTGCGAAACCTCCTGAGAGGAAGCTGTACACGCACTGCGAAGTATCTCTCGCGCGCATGTCGCTCTGCATCACTGAGCCTGTTCATGTACCGGGCGCGGGGACAGGGGCTGCCGCGAGCTCCTTTGACACCATCTTCAACGCCGTGATCTATGGTATCTATGCCCGATTCGAGGCGCTTGAGGAGGATGAGAATGAGGTTGTGCTGCGCATCGGCAGCCTCCGAACGTTTGGAGGCAAGTCTAGCAGTCCTGTGGTTCCTCGTGCAGGTGATGCGGCTGTACATTTGGATGCCTACAGCAGCCACGTTGAGCTGTTGGCCTTAGGAGATGTGAGCGCGGCGGTCGAGGGCACTGCTTCGCGGCGCCAGATGGCCATCTCGCTGCGCCTTCACTCCAGCCATTGCATGGTGGCCTTCACGGACTCGCGGACTAGAACGTTGCGGAGGCAGCATCAGCATCAGCATCAGCACCAGCACTCCATAGGCTCTGCTGGAGGGACTGGGGTTGGCGCTCGTCACGCGAAGCCTCCCATGGGCCCCGAATCTCAAGAGCTGCGCGCGCGGACGGACGCGGGAGGTGTTGTGATGCAGCGACGCAAGCATGTGGTAGTAGAGCTGTCGGTGGCGCCATTGCGATTTTATTGGGACCAGCCGACAATGCTCTTTCTGCGCAACATCTGCTTCTCTCTCATGACCACGATGCCGTCGGTAGCTGAGGTGGAGGCCCCGCGCTTGGCGGAAGTTCGAAGGATGCTGGGATATTCGCGCGCGTATGCAGCTGCTGCGGGCACCGCTGGAGGATCTGAGGCTCTGATGCGGGCGGAAAAGTACAGCGTGGAGGTGGTGCTGCAGGGCTGCGTGGTGAACATACCGTACGACCACACCATCGCAGACTATGCTACCGCAACGGAATCGGCTGCTGCAGACAGTGCGGGAGCGGATGCAGAGCAGGAGGAGGACGAAGACGATGGGGACTCGGGGTCCAGTTTGCAGAGTTCTGAGTACGGTGACAGTGATGAGAGCAGTGTCATGAAACTTGATAGCGACGACGATGATGACTTTGATGATTCGGACTATCCGGTTCGTCGGGGTGGGGCTAACAGACGGCCGCGCTCACAACAAAGCAACGCGTCGGAATTCGTGAAATTTGTTAGAGATACGGATTCCTTGCGAGGTGGGGTACGCCGCACATCATTGAACAGTGCGACTGCGTTGGATCCTGTGTGGAATGATGTTTCGTCTCCTCAAGCTGGTGCGCTACCAGCTAAAGAGGAACTGGCGGCCTGTGTGTTTCCGCGGCGTGTGCCCCCGCAGGAGGAAGCTGTGGAGAACCCGATTATATTCCAATTCTCCGTGGGCCGCGTAACCGTGGCTGCAGGCGACTTCCTGGAGAATAGTATGGCGGCCGTGCGGATCCACAATGCGGCTGTGTTACAGCAGCAAGAGCAAGATCAGCAAGATCAGCATTCGCAGCATGTCGGCAATGCCGGTGCTGGCTCTGGTGGTGACCATGTGACTCCCGATGGTTCCCCGTCGCCATTTGTAGATGTAGGAACTCCGGCGGCGCCAGTGCAGGATGAAACTCTAAGCTGGGCGGACGAGGCAGATGTCAATATCTGTGCCGCGATGGACCGCATGAAAGCCCCGTTCATGCGCACCATGTCGTGTAGCGTGGCTGACGTAAATATGCAGTTTGTGAAGCGCATGACTGAGAAAGAGGTCAGTCAGGTGGCTTCTGTGCGCCATGCGCCCGCATCGCTTGAACCGCACTTTAAAGTCGTACGGCACCTGAGCACCGTACCCTGGTGCATCAAGGGCTTGGCCTCGCAGACCGAATTGCCCTTCCATCCGGTGAACACAGACCTGCGCCTGGACCTCTTCATGTCGCCGCTGCAGCTCTCCATGTCTACCCAAGATATGATCGCCGTCATAAACTCAGTTCGCTCCATCGAGGACGTGCTCAAGGTGCCCAAGGCTCTGTTTCCCGCAGAGGAGCGGGCAGGGGCGATGCTATCCGAGGAGAAGCGGAGTGGCGATGTGGCAGTGGTAGACGGAAACTTGCGCTTGGCTCGCTTCGCGGGGCTCTCTAAGCTCCATGTGAGCGCACTGTTTGACCACATCCACCTGACGCTGGTAGAGCCGCACGAGGACGCGACGAACGCACCAGCACTGCTGATTGCGCAGATATTCAAGAGCTACTCGGCGCATCTCCTCAGTCGCGCGGGGAACAAAGTGCGAGTAGCGAAGTGCTACCGACGCATCTCAGTGCACCGACTTTGCCAAATGGGAATCAAACGCCAGTTGTGCGAGCAAGCCATGGAGAAGTTCATGGCCAGTGTACTCGAGCTGCCGGCTTCGGCAGAGCGAGGTGCGTTGGCGGAGACCCTGCAGGCAGAAGCGGTACAGAACCTGTTAGTGGTATTACCGGGGCTGGATCACTTGAACGCTGAGAGGGACACAGCGAAGAGCCCCTCTGGGTCGCTGGCGGACAAGTTCAGGAGTGCCGTTAACTCGTACGTGCGCGAGGAGAAGAGCAAAACTCCTGACACCCAGGCGCACGAGCAGTCGCATGCGCGCACGCAGCCGCATCTGAAGTTCAAGGATCTAGTGACATCGCTAATTAAGACGGACCACCGAGTGCCCATGGCTTCGTTCGACCTGAAGGGTCTCAGCCTGCATTTGCACGAGCTTACCTACGACCGCCGCGTCACGGCGGTGATGAGGGAATTCCGGATGTCCGACCAGCACCGGAACCCCATCTTGCTTATTTACAACAAAAACGCCAAAGGCAAGGCAAAGGCGGCTGGTTCCGGGGCAGGGGCGGGAACTGGTTCAGGGAAGCACGATCGCGCGCATGGCGGCCACAACCCTCGCCACTCCGCCCGGAAACACCGCCAGAGCTCTGGTGCCCATGCCTCTGTGGTGAGTGGACACCCAGAGGACCATGACATTAACGTTGCGAATGCAGTAGTATTTGTGTCGTTTGTGGACCGCGACTGCCAACACGGATTCGGTACTGGCACTACATTTGGCGTCTCACCCCGTCGTCAGGACATCGAGGCCAAGATGATGCACGTGGAGTGCTATCTCTCCCGCAGTGGTATCCCACGTATCTTGGAGCAGGTGCTCCCGGCCATCCACCGCGTGACGCAGCACTCCCTGGTCACCGCGTATGCGTACGAGCGTCACCAGCACCTGCTGGGCAGCACCTCCATGATTCCGCAATTGGGCTATGAGAATGTGTTCGATGTGGTGTCGATGAACTATATCGATATTTGCTCGATAGGCACATACAACGAGCGACGCCGGCGCTTACAGGCCAGTGAAGCAACCCGTCGCACCAGTGCAAGCTCCCCTAGTAGACGTAGCTCCATCTCTCCTGTGCTTATCAAGAAGCTCTCAGTCACGAACTTATCCGCTGTGGAGGCAGAAGCCGCCAAACTGAGCGTGGTTGTGCATGTTGCCTGCGGCATCCAAAACGTGGTGTTAGTGTTGGCTGACGAAGACAAGTTGTTCGCAGAGATTAATCTCAGCAATGTCCATGTTTCGCAGCGCCCTGGGCAGATCGAGAGCGGCAATGGCGAAGGCTCAGGAACTGCTGCTGAGGCAATGCTAACGAACGTCGCCGTGGACACTATTAAGGTCTACGATCTCACCACCATGGGCGGCATGCACTCGCAGTTCATGTGGACACTCGGGGGCGGTGCCGAACAGCTTGCCCCTCAGCAGGGTCCCATGGGAGATCTGGGTCCTGGTGGCTCCCCCACTCCTAACGGGGTGCCGCCGCCCGCCAAGCGAACGCCAGCCGTGGTGGTGAAGCACACCTCGCAGGACAAGTGGTTGGGGTTTTTCCGTGCAGATGAGAAAAACTTGAAGAATCTGGGGGTGGCTGTGCCTGCCGCGGCGCCATCGCCCGAGACCGTGAACGTGAAGAGCCCAATGGGACACAGAGATCCGACGAAGGATCACAGTCCGGCTAAGCCGGCAGTGGTCGTGCCACACTCCGGGCTGGTCTCACTCACTCGCGAGTTCAACCACCTGGTGATTAACGTCCACGGCGTGGGCTGCTGCTTTCTGTTCCGCTTCTATGAAGAGTTGATGGCGTTTATCTTCACAAAGATGTTGAACCCCATCAAGGCGGCGGTGCAGATCGCTGTAATTCCCACTGGGGACTTGTCGGGGAAGATTCTGGACAGCACTGTGTTGGGCTTGAATGAAGATGACTATGCTCAGTTCTGTCAGAAGGTGCAAAGTAGCGAACCAGGGCGGCACCGCCGCCGTCGCCACCGCGATGACGGGGATGGATCTGATGGATATTCTGACGGAAGCTACGATGGTGAGGGCAGCGACGAGTACTTGTCGAGCGGCAGTGAGTATTTCAGTGATAGCGACGAGGATTCCCAATTTATGGGGAAGTTCAGAACGGATTTCATCTCCTCTCCAAGTGGAACTTTTCACGCCTCGGACACCTACCGGACGCCCACGCGAACACAATTGGCAGAATCAGCGCCTCTAGGTGCAGGTGCAAGCCCTTTTATGAAGCCAAAGACTGCTGAGGGGCAGAAAAGCCTGACTCGACGACGCAGCTCGGGCGGAATGGGCAGTCGCATGTCTATGTCTGGTGGCTACCGCAGTGCTTCCCCCGTGAGCTTGGAGCCGCTGGCGCCCCGTGTGCGCGACAGTGAGATGAAGATTGACATCCATATTTTCGACACAAGCGTTGTGATGCCACGCAACTCTGCCAACGAAGACCTGGTCGGTCTTACGGTGAAGCACGTGCATGTCTCCTTCTACCCTGTCGAGGAGTCTTGGAGTGGCCTCAAGGAGCGCAGGGAGGTGCCGCATTTCGTGGGCGAGGATGTCACGCTGCACTTCGACACTGCGCGCAACGACTGGGTGTTCAAAGACAAACCGCTTGTGCCCGTGCCAGAGTCGGAACCCTCCATTCGTGTGGGGTCACCGCTCCCAGCAGGCATGTCTCGTGTTGACTCCTTTGGCCTTCCGGTGGTGCGCGTGGATGAGGAAAGCCCCACGGTCCCATTTACTGTCCCCAACTCTGGAACAGGCACAGGCACAGACAGTCGTACGATGTCCCCTGAGCACAGCTCGCGCAGTCAAGGCAAAGCCCAAACACTGAGCAAACTTTTCGGGATTTTGGATGAGAAGGAAGACGAGGAGGACGAGTGTGCGGGCCAGACGTTCCTTCCTTTCTCAGGGAATACATCGCCGCAGCGGCTAGGCGTTGGTATTGGCATAGGCAATGTTAGTGCGGGTGCTAGTGCTGGTGTTGGTTCAGTGTCCCTGAGTGTTGGTGATGAGGATGATCTGAGCTTCTTTGACGCGCTGGAGTCCTCAGGCGCGGGGGATATGTCCGCCAACGGCGATTCTCGCAGTCGTGCCAGCAGTGTACCGACGATGGCCACTCCTGCCGCTGGACTATCTGTTGATCCACTTGATCGCTCGAACCTACTGCGGTCGGTTGCCAGCAGTGCCCCTGGTGACGAGCTTTCCTATTTCAGAGCGTTAGACTTCCACGGCCCTCCGAAGAGTTTGCACGAGTACGAAGCGTACGAGCCTGTTAAAACTGAATTTGACTCCAAATATTTGCGCCATACGATCAAAATCGAAAGTGTGAGCTTGTTTGTGTGTCTGCATAGCCCTATCAATGTCGGTACTGACGGAAACCATCACGACCGTGAGGAGAGCTCTTCTGATGACAAGAAATTTTCAAAGATTAGGCCCATGCACCCCGTCTATGTGTCGAGCTCAGGGCGATCTCGCAAGGGCATGCAGGACAACCACGGGCGTGCGCACGGACCTGGACATGGGCATGGACACCACCACCACACGCCTCGTAAAGACGGCTCGTCTGCTCAATCCGCCACTATGCAGATGAAATGGCGCCAGGTATCGCTAATGCCTTTCGACTTGGCACTGGTGCTGGACTTAGATCGCAATGAAGTGATGCGAACCCTCATTTCGGACACCGAATGTTACACTCCGATTGCACTGAAGGCCACTATGGGCGAGTTCTACATGCTCATGAGCGTTTATTTTGACAACATCTGCGAGTTGCCGCAGTTCTTCCCTCCGCCAGCCTCAATATCCGGGGAAGGGGCCACTGCGTCTGCTGCGTCCGCTGCGTCGGCCACTGCTGCAGGCGAATCTGCACCACGAACGCCCCTTCCTGAATATGGCACCCCGGCATACCTCGAGTACCTCCGCAACCGGTCCGGGTTGAGCGAGGGAGGGTTCCTCATGGTGTGTTCCAAGCTTTCGCTTGACCTATCCATGGACTTGAACTACTTCCCCAATAACCTGCACTCGCTCCCCTACCTACTGCGCAACAACTCCAACAAGGAGCTCGTGGAGCTAATCTCGGCGAGTTTGAACTGTCACAACAAGACGGAGCGGCAGTCCAAATGGAGCTACCAGTCACTGCCCATCCTAAACATCGCTCTGGAGCGCTGGGTGGTGCAGTCTATGTTCGATGGGGAGGTGACGCAGACAGGCGTAGGTGCGTTCAGTGTGGCGATATCAGACCTTCGCTCCCCTGCGCAAACCTGCCAGCCGCTGCTGATCCAGGCTTCTGCCCCGCTGTTGGATACCATGGAAAGTGACGAGAATTTTGCGGAAGGAGATGGGAAAGCCGAAGGGATGAGCAGCGCACGAAAGGAATTCTATGGGTACATAGATTTTGATTTTGGGTTGTATCACAACCCCTCTTGCGTGAAAAGTGGCGAACCAGTTACCGACATACCGTTCCAGTTAACGACATACTCGTCCACTCGCAGCAACTGGACTACGACGAACATCGGGCTTGACTTTGTAGATATAAATATCTTCAACCTGGACATGATTTGGCTGGCCGCAGATCTGTTCGCTGGCTATTTCAACGCTCCGGAGTTCGGCAACCCCGCAGCAGCGGCGTATGCCGCCTTACCAAAGCAGGCTATCGAACACCCGTACGGTGGTGCTGATACGCGTGTGTTTGCCACGCGCCCACATATCGCTGTGATGGAAAACCCCACCACTCTTGCAACTCAAAGCTTGCATCTGGAAACTGATTTCGGGATTTATTACCGCAACGTGATTGACAGCAATGGCTCAACGAACACCGAAGTGAACCTCACGGAGATGGCCATGGTTTTACTGAAGCAGTACAAGCAGCCCTGCTTTGCCCGTGGTTTGCGCGGCGCTGCTGGATCCGGCAGCGGCGTCCGGACGCAGATCGAGTATCTTTCTGCCAGCGTGGTACACCATTACGATGCGCTGAAGAACAATTTCGACTTGTTGGTAGACGTGGCTCCCATCGACCCGGCGGAGGACCCATCCCAAGGCGCGGCAACCCAGCAGCATGCTGCTCCTGGGCACGGGCATGGGCATTCGCGGGCGCAGGGGAGTGGACATGCTCCTGGGCATGGACGCGGGTCTCGTGGAGATTCTTTTGTGTACTTTGACGCGGAATACCCAAAGATTGAGTCGAAGTCGCAATTTGAACCTGTGTGTGTGTTTCCTCTTGCTAGCAGTTCCCGAAAGTTTCCAGAGAATTCCTGTGACATTGTGACTAGCTACGAGGATCTGCTGCTCACAATCGCGCTGATTCAGAAATTGATCGATTTCACTGCTCCCAAGCCGGCGCCTCGTCCTGTTGCTGCTCCTGAGGGGCAACAGTCTCGTCGTCGTTCTATCAACACTCCATCGAAGGAGTTGGCTGCAATTTTAGCTGCACATGAAAGTGGCGCTACTGAGGCAAAGAAGCCGCCTACGAAATTTGAACTGGCTTCGCAGTACTCTGTGATCCACCTGCGCAGCATCCGGTGCATTGTGGTGGACAACGTGCTTGGGCTGCACCTCCCCTTGCTGCAGATGTTTATTGATGAGCTCAACTTCAATTCCCACCGCGCGCTGGCGCCTGAGAAGAAGCCTGAGCCAGACCACAACCGAAGTAGCATGCAGTTCGAAGGTGTTCGGAGAGCCTCCATCAAATCTAAGGCCGGTCTTAGCGTTAACGCTTCAGATGCACCGCCTGAGATTATTGAGCCGGTGTTTGAATCCGTGGTCTATGTGCAGCTGCGCACCTGGGTGGAGTACTTCAGCAACGTGCTTAAGTGCTGGGAGTGTCTTATCGAGCCGGTGTGTCCAGTGATCCTGTACGAAAACCACCCGCAGCGCGGTGAGGGCTACACCCTGAGGTTTATCAGCAGTGTGCACATTAATCTGACGGGTGCACTGCTGCGCGCCACGAATGATATCTTGCGCATGATCAACAGCTCCAATGAAAATATTCACAACCGCAAAGGGCTGGATGCCGCCGGCGGAGCCACGGTGGATGATCCCAAACCAGAGCCTGTGGTCGAGCAGGAGCGCGCGATCACTCGCATGGCAACTATCCTCACTCCCGGAGAAGCGGTGTCGTCGTCGTCGGGGGCTGGCAGAAAGGCAACGCAGGCCTCTGCTAAAGTTTTGGGCCGGCACATGCGTCGACGTGCCTCTGGTGGAGTCGCCAGTGAGCCAACGAGCCCCCAAGACGTGAAGCTTGACTACCACACAGGCGTGTTTCTGCAACACATTCCATTTCACTCTCTGTCGGATGACACCAGAGTAGGTTTCTCTATTTTGAATCTCACTGGACAGAGCGTCCGGTATCTGCAGGCTGGAGGAGGAGGGCGGTTGCTGCTGCAATACATCGCCCACGGTCAGCGCGGGGCGCTGAATTTTGTCCCCTCCACAACTCTGATCCGCAACAACCAGATCATGGAGGAAGAGTTCAATGTGCAGCGCGTTAAAGTGTCCAAGGCCGGTGCTGGGAGCAACAGTCCGGGTGCGACACGCGTGCTGCGCACTGGTCACCAAGTGGCACTGCAGGTGAGCGGCTACAAATGGCTGCAGCAGGTTCAGGCGGATACGCTTGGGCTGCGCTGCGAACCTGTTGAGCCAGTTATCGGGCGTGTGAAGCTGTCTGCTGCATTCATGGAGGATAATGAGCGTAACCGGCGCATCTTGAACGCCACTATGCTTGTGATGGATGTGCGACCTCACAACGGTGGCAGACTGCTGACTTTGAAGTCGACGTTCCGCATCCAGAACAACACCACGCATCCTTTGCATGTACTCACTCTCTCCGGTGAAAAACAGAAGTTGAACGCCGGTAAAGCCAGTACATCTTACGGCCAGAAGTCGACCATGGACAGCGCCAGTGGCGAGCAGGTGTTCCTGCTGGAGTCGGGTGAAAGTTTTAACATTCCACTCTCCTTCCTGCATCAGTCGGCGCTGCTATCCAACGCCAAGTCGCTCGGCAACGTGTACATCAAGCCGTCCGACATCACGCCGGTGAAGAACGAGCTATTAGGTAAGATAAAACTCTATCCGGACAAGGTCAGCTACACGATGGAACCCGTGGATCTGCTGGACGTGGTTACGGCGGCAGAAGACAAGCTGAACAATTTGATCAACAGTGACGAGGGTGAGGGCGCGTGGCTGGCAAAGGACCAATCTACGACGTTGGCCACGCCACAGCTGTGCTGTCAAGTGACACCAAAGAGCAAGCAGGCAAAGAACAGCAATGGGGCGGAGGAGACTGAGAACACCAGCGTTGGTTCGGGGCGTCTTCCTCCCTTCTGTTACACTGTGGAAATTCGCCGCAATAGCACCGGGAATGTTGGCGCCTTTGACGAAAATGGTGCAGCATCCACTGCTGAAAAATCCAACATCAAGCAGTTCGCGTCGCACTTGGCGGAGAGATTTTTCTTCAGCAAAGACCGCGCTCAATCCGTCACCGGGGACCCTGCGAGCTATGTGATCATTGTCCACCCGCCGATTATATTGGAGAACCTGCTGCCGTCGGGAGGCAAATTCACTCTGATGCACCCGATCCACGAGGTCGTGCTGTGGAGCGGTTGGATCGGCGCGGGGATGGTGCAGGCTGTGCACTCGGTGACGCTAGAGGAGCCGTTGGTGTTGCTCATTAACCTTAAGTACTGCCGCTCCACAGAGGGCATCTTGGTACACAAACCGCCCAACATGAACGAGGATTCGAACGCAGGTATCGCCATCGCTGCAGCGGTAAAGAGCACCATCGAAGGCCTACTGGATGATGAGGAGAGCAGCGACGCCTCCTTCTTCCTCACCGACGCACACGGCCAGCGCCTGCGCCTTCACATCCAGAACTCGCTCGGTGGCGGTGGGCAGCGACACATCGCGGTTTACTGCCCATACTGGATCGTAAACTCCTCGCAATACGCAGTGCGCATCCGCGAAGAGGGGGACGTGTCGCTGCCTGCCGGCACGGTAACGGCGCAGAAGTGAGTGTCTTACGCTGTGGGCTGTACCGTGCTTGTGTCCCCCTTTCTGTGCTTACTGTTACTCATGCATTATTCTTATGTACTCAGGAATGGGACGATCCCCGTGTCCGATGCTGACAACGAGCGCAGCGGACATCACTTTTATACGATCCAGGACACAGCGAACCCCAAGGAGCACGAGATCGGTGAGAGTACGGTCTTCCCCGGCCAGATAAACCAGCTGCACGCCTCGCAGAACAACGAGTTCCCGGAGCATTCGGATCTGCGCCGGCTGCTAAAGCCGTTGTCATTCGAGGAGGTGGTGGACATGGCGTACCTTTTCAACTACAAAGACGATGTGCGTGTGATCGGCGGAAAGAGAACGGTGCTTATCCAGATGGACGACTCGGGTTGGTCGCTGCCTCTGAGCCTGGATACGGCTGGTGTGAGCCAGTCTGTTATGATCGACGGCGATGCAGGCACGCTTGAGGTGGGCGTGCGCACGGAATACGCACCAGGAAAGCTGTCAAAACTGACAAAGATCGTGCGCCTCTCGCCCAAGTTTGTGGTGTTCAACAAACTGCCCAACTCGATCGAACTGGAGCAGGCGGCAGGTGTGGGCGCCGGTGTCACGAAATGTGTACGCGTCTCGTCAGGATACTTCAAGCCTTTCCACCTTCCTGCGATTTACGGTGACCGCGTGGTGTCTCTGAAGGTGGATGGTCCGTGGAAAAAGAGCGTTCCCTTTGCAATCGATCACATCGGAACCTACACAATCAACATTCCCCGCAAGTTGAATCTAGGGTCGCTACCTCATGTGCAGACACGTGGAGCACCAGAATACACGGTGCATTTACCTGGGGTGGAGGAAAAGAAAGAGATTGGTTTGTGGTTCGAAACCGACTGGACCAAGACCGACATCGTTGTGAAGGCGATGAAACCTGAACTGCATGCATCTACGCAGACTGAGATTCAGGTGGGAGATGTAATTCTGGCTGTGGGAGGCATTTCTGTGAGTGACCAAATGTTTGGCAAGGTGCATCCTACGGACAAAGACATGAAGTTCGAGAAGGTTATGGCACATCTAAAGGAACTGCGACAGCGCCCTGAGGGCGTGCATGTGCGCTTCCGGACGGTGGAAGAAAAGCTGCACTTGGTGCGCAATGCGACGCTGAAGGAGGGTGGGGCGACGTCTCATGCAGGTCCGAAGCACCATGCGCGGCCGTCGGGTTTGGCGGCTGGTACCAGCAGCGTAAGTGCTGCAGCAGCTGCCGCGTCGGCGGCTCATGAGGTAGAGGACAGAGACTCGAACGACCCAGCGTCCTCGCTTGAGGTGAAGGTGGACTTGCGTGCCGTGGAATCCGCCGTGTTCCTCCACCTGTCAGTCGCTGACCCTCAGATCCGCGCCGACTATCGCATCGAGAACAGCTGCGCAAGCCACGTGATCCATTACAAACAGAAGGGCGTACCCGGTATTCGTTGGGCAGAACTACTGCCTGGTAAGTCGGAAACATACGTGTGGGAGGATCCATTTGAGCCGCACACGCTGGTGGTGCGCACGGGTCGGAACATCTTGGACCCGGGCGACGGCGGCTCGATGCACACGGCGCTGGCCACCTGGAACAGCGCCGAGACCGTGCGCACCAACATAAGTGGGTTTGTGCTGAAGGCAGCAACGGACCCTTACATCTCTGTGATGAACTTCGATGAGCTGAACAAGGTGGAGCAGTTGCCTATCCCCACGAAGGACGAGAAGCTGCAGATGGTGGTGGTGTCGGATGGACCCACCAAGGTGCTGCGCATCTCACCTCCACCGGCCAATATCCGCAGGGAAAACATGTTCACCGCATCTGTGCTGAACGAGCAGCTGCATGTGCTGCAGCTGCACGAGAAGACCATCCATCAGCTGGTGCAGGTGCTGGACAAGTCGGAGCCTCTGGATGGTATGGACATTCCGTCGGATGTGGAGGAAATGTGGGAGGCGGGTCCCGCAAAGACTTCTGCCGATGGCACTGCCGCTGATGCTGCCGAATCGTCGGGCACGGAGAATGGAGTCGGGCTGCAGGCATCTGGACCTGCACGTGCATCTTTTTCTGCATCTGCTCCCGCTCCGCCGGCGGCCGTGGTTGCTGTTGACGGCGCCCCACCGGCGGGCCTGGTACGTACATCCAGCCTAAGTCTGGGGCTGCCATCAATGAGCATGGGCATGGGTCGCAAGCCGATGGTACCGCGGCGCTCGGTGGTGCGCATCGGAGAACAGGCCACGGTGCAGTCGCTCACGATCGCGCTGTCGATGGTGCTAAAGGACCTTAAGACACACTTCGACAAATGCCGTGCCGAGTTCTCTACAGGAGCTAACCTGACGCGGGAGAGGAGTGCTTCATCTGGCAGCGTCGCGGGTGGAGGCAGTAATGGCAACGGTAGTGGCAGCGGCGGAGGCACCAGCGGCAGCGTAGGCAAAGATCCCAAGGATTCTCAGCAGCGCGGTCTGGGGCGCGTGGCAGGGGCTGCGAAGGATATGGTTGGGGCCGCTGCCAGTGGCATCGTTAATACTGCAGCCAACATCCTGCACTCCTCGGTAGACTCGCTTTGCTCATACGTGGAGCTGACGACGCCCCTGGGCACGATCATGAACCAGAAGCACCGCCTGTTGGTGGAAGTGCTGGAGGCGCGTGAGCTGCGGTCGTCGCGGCGCATCAAGGGTGACCGCGTGCACGACGTTTTCTGCAAGATGTACCTGAAAACGCCCGACGACGTGTACCTAAAGACTGGGACTCGGCAGCACAAGCTGACGTACGTCTCGGACCAGACGATGGACCCACTATGGGTGGGCCAGAAGTTCCTGTTCGAGGTGCCGGAAAAGGCGTCGGAACAGAATAGGGGTTACTTCATACGCATCGTTGTGCGCTCTGCGTCGGCGTTCGGCCAGACGCGCTTTATGGGTCAAGCAGATATCCCGTTCTCAGGGTTGCAGTCTGAGCGGGCGCTGTATGGATGGTTCCCATTGCGCGGCAAGGCATCCACACAGACGCGCATCACTGCTGTCTCAAGTGGGGAGGAAAGCTATGGCTCAATCAAACTGCGTCTGCAGTGGGTATTTAGCGACGTCGGACTAGCGCACCACATTCACGGCGAGATGGAGAAACGAATTGCCGACCTGCAGCGGCACTTGCTGCTGCAGCACGAGTACCTGATGAAGAACGTCCCGCAGGCGCCGGAGGAGGAAGAGGAGGGCAAGAAGCCGCGGGCGGTATCAAACCGCAGAGCTTCACTGATGGCACTGAAGCATGCTTCGACTTCTTCGGAGGCAGCCGCGGCCTGGGACCGAGACCGAGTGACTCCGAGGCGCCCGAGTGACTCTTCCCATGTCCACAATTTTAGTCGAGACAAGGACAGAATAGTGGGCCCAAGGGGTTCGCTAACGGCAGCCGATGACTCACCAATGAGGATTATGAGTGTAGATGCTGAGGACCCCACGGTGCGCATTCCCAAGCGAGGCTTGGCACGGCGCATCACGGCGCAGGGCAAGGCGCTCTTGAATGGGGGAGGAGATTCGATCTCCAAGCGCTCCTCTGTCAACAGGGAACACCGTACCAGCAGCTTCATCGCAAGGCACTCCTCTGATGACCTGCCCGGTGTGGAGACTGGTGTCAACCTTCATTCGATGCTATATGGGAGCAGCGTCGAAACCCCGTCGTTGCCACTTCCGAAGACTCGACACGGTGAAGACATGAAGAAATGGGCACTGGCAATTCACGCAGACAATCCAGCGTCCGCAGCGAACACCCCTAAGTTGGACGCTGGTTTGCACACCCGCGACCGATCTGATTTGAGCGGATTGACGGGTCTGAGTGCGACTGAGTCCGTGGCGCCCGCGAAGCTTCCTGTATTGCGGCGCAAGGGGGCCGTTGAGGCTGACAAGAACCGTTTCTTACACAACGCTCTGAACGAGTGTCGCCGCAGCTACGAGCATATCCACTCTGTCAAGGGTGAGCTAGAGATCACCCCGATCAAGGCTCTGCAGCTGCCAGTGACGCAGTATCGTGTACACGCGCGCATTATGTACGGCGATTTGATGGAGGAAACGGCGGGACTGGAGCCGGCTGCGGATCTGAATTTCGTCCCACCCGAGGACCTGGTTGGCAATCCTTCAGGGTTCGGAGCGGGAGATGCAGCCACCACCGCGTCTGCTTCCGATCTTAACACTGGCTCCTCGGCAGGGGAACGACCTGCCACCTCACGCGCCAGCGTCGTGGCCGTAGACCCCGACAACACCAAAGCTGGGCTTACCAAGAGCTTTAAGGTGGATCTGCTGAATGTGCGCGGTTCGCTCAAATTTAAGATCATCTCTGAGAATTTCCCCAAGTACAAAGAGATCGCGGTCCTGGACATTCCCATCTTTAATCTCTTGGACACGTTGCTTGAGGTGGACGGGGACGGTGTGTACGACCGCTGGTTCCCAATGCTGAAAAGCAGCGAGTGTGTTCCTGCCGACGGGCAGCTCAACAGCAGTCGCAGCGATGTGATGTCTGAGAAGCATAGCGATGGAGTGAGCTCTCCTTTCGGATTTAAACCCTGCATCCGCATCCAGTTCCGCTGGAAGCCATTCCAGGCCACACCGAAGCTATGTAAGTTCTCCATGCGCCTGCAACTACCGGAGCTGTCCATTGCAGTGGTCGACTCCACGCACACCCGCGAGTTGATGCAGGTGGCGGTCAGCGACATCACACTGCGGCAGTTTATTACCACCGCCGTCACGGATACCTCGGCCAACGTAGGATATCTGCAGGTGGACAACCAACTGCCCAACCCCATGGCCCCGGTGATTCTGTACCCCACGCAGGTAAAGCATCCGCAGCCGGTGGTGCGCTTCCACATGCGGAAGAGCAACGTGAACTCGCAGCCGCACCTTAACTCTTACGAAGCGATCCAAGTGATCGTGCAGGAGTTCGATCTTAAGTTGGAGCAGCAGACGGTGGTGGCGACATGGGAGCTCGTACAGGACTGGATAACGGAACTGCGCACGACGTTCGCGCTGCTGGAGCCACAAGAGCACGATATTGCAGGGACCAACTCCAAGAAAACTTCTGCGAGGGCGAACGCTCAGGGTGAGAGAGGCTCTCTGGGGAAAGAAAGCAACAGTGGCGAGTCCGTTACTGTCGAGTCTGCACGCACTGCCAGCGCAATTGCGATTGACAACGAGGAAGGCGAGCAGTTAACCAAGTGGTACGGAATGAATTACGTTCCGCAGAATCATGTGTCCTCTGGACCCGGAGATGCGGCTCTGCTGGTGCGCAAGAAGGACGACGAACATTCCGTGGACAAGATCTACATTGAGCAGTTCAAACTATTCCCCATCAAAGTTAACGTGGGCTTCATCATGACTCCGCACATGGACAGCAGCCAAGGTGTTGGGGACACTAACGGGGCCACGCTGAATCAACACCAGACGAAGCAGCAATTGTCACAAAAGGATGGGATTGGTGGGGGGAGCGAGGACGAGGGCGGATTCGGTGCGGCAGTTTGGGCCTTCCTCCTGCAGGTAGGAGAGGTGGTGCTGGACTTGACCAGCGCAGTGGACAACGCTCCAATCATGCTGAACGGCCTGTATGTGCCGAATCTATTCGAGACCGAGGCGAAGCTGGGTGCGATCTTACAGGGGCACTACTTCACTTCGGCGCTTCGTCAGCTGTACAAAATCGTCGGGTCGCTGGAATTGGTGGGTAACCCGATTGGCCTGATGTCGTCTCTGGGCCTGGGCGTCAAGGATTTTTTCTATGAACCGGCCTTCGCGGTGATCAACGCGCCGACGGAACTGGGTAAGATCGGCAAGAGCGTGTTCAAGGGCACGCTGTCTCTTATGACGAATACTGCGGACGGCATGATCGGCACCGGAACCACGTTCACCAGGGCAGCTGGCCGCGGAATGGCAAAGCTGAGCATGGACAATGCCTTCATGAACGCCCGTTTGGAGCTGCAGCGCGTGCCCACAGATCCCCTGCAGATGGTGGTGCGCCCGCTGAAGGACTTGCGCAACGGTGTTTATTACGGCGTGTTGGGCATTTTCCGCGTTCCCTATGTGAACATTCGGCGGTATGGCGCTGCGGGCGTGGTGCCGGGCATCGCCAAGGGCGTGGCTGGCGTGGCCACAAAACCTGTGGTGGGCGTGCTGGATGCCGCGACTCACTTCGGCGAAGGATGTCGGGAGGTCATGAAGTATTTGACGCGTGAGTCCACCGTACCGGTCACGAGGCGCCGCCTGACAAACCTATTCGGCCCTGACGGTCGCATTCTACCTTACAGCTTTACCACCGCGCTGGGCACGCACGTCTTGGAGGTGCTAGACCAAATCACGCGAGAGAACTTTAACAGCGGGCTGAACGAGGGCGTGGGGTTGCTGAAATATGGCGTATCATACCTGTCGTCCGGCCAGACCTTCGCTGGACCGCCTGTGGGTGGCTCGGAGTCTCGTCGCAGTACCGCTTTTAACTCAAATGACGCGCACGAGCGGCGGCGTAGCACGGCCTTTAATTCTGGTGACGTGCTGGATCGACGGCGCACAAGCAAGTCGCGGGGGTCCTTCTCTGGGGACTTCAATTACGAGGGCATTTCTGAGCTGAACCAGGAGCACGTGGTATTTACGGCGGTGCTGCCCAAGGGCCCAAACAACGATCAGGTGGTTGTGGTGAGCACGGGGCGGGTGGTGGTTGCAGAGTATAAGCGAGAGCGCGGAGGTTCAACCATTCGCATGGTGTGGCAATCCGCGTTGGTCAACATAACCACGCCCCTGCTGGAGCAAAATGGAGGCGGCGCGACCCTGAAGGTGCGTACATTGGGCACTGAGCGCGCTGGCGGAGCGTTCTCGGAAGCTGCAGACAATCTTCGTCGCCGCAGCTTGTTCGGGGGCAGCTCCCCTGAGCCACAGGTACAAGTCCGTGACCGCCGCCGCTCCTCTCTGTCGGAACTGCGAAACCCCACTATTGCTGACAGTCACGCTGCTGCGAGCGGCACGAGCAATCGCAACTCGAATGACTTTTTAATCGTGGCGGCGTACCAGGAGGAAGCTATTTTGGTACAGCTGTGCAACTGCCTAAACCTGATGAAGCGTAACTTCAACAACATCATCCCTTCAATTAGCATAGGTGATGAATCTGAAGGAAATGTAGTCGGCATTAGAGATTTGGAGGAGGACGAGAATGGAAACGTGCGCATCGGCCCTTGGGAGTATTCGCGTGACAATTCCGCGCACATCGACGCCTCCAGCAACACTTCGGAGCTCAATGATCCGAAGATCTTGGGCGTGCTTGAGAACTCAGAGTGGGTCATTCGCTCTCCCGCGCCGCTGCAGCCACCTCAGGTGCAGGCCACTGCGGACGCTCTTGCGCTGGGTGTGTTACCGCCCGGTGTGCCTAAGGTGACGAACCATCCCATATGGCTGTTGCAGAATTGCGCCGCTGCGGAAGAGGCGCACTTCCGCATCGAGGAGCTGAACGGGCTTTGCGAAGACACGCAGCTGGAGGCTCTGGAGGGGTATCAGTCAATCGTGCGCGGGCTAATCAACGGGAAGCTCTCATACGAGGAGTTTAAAGTAAACTATGTGCACCAGCAAGCGTTCTTCGCGGCCCATGAGGAGGAGCGCGTACGCCACAGTATCTCGATCTTCGATCGTAAGAAGCGCGCTGGCGGGGATGACGAGACGGTGTCCAGCCACAACTCCAAAAACCAAACTCTGAAGAGCAAGCTAACTGCGTACCCAACGAAGTTCATCAATGAAGCAGTGGGGCTGATTCAGGGACTGGGTAATGACAAAAAGGACAAGGAGAAGGAGAAAGAGAAGGAGAAGGAGAAAGAGAAAGAGAAGGAGAAACGGGGCAGAAGGAAGGAGAAGGAGAAGGAGAAGGAAAAGGAGAGAGAGAAGGAGAAGGGGACAGCCAAACCTAGCCCCCCGCCGGCTGTGGACTCGGATAGCGTGGACAATGGTAGCGTGGGCACTGCTGCCAAACCCGTGGGCTCGGTCTCCGCATCCGGATCTGTGGCCCTTGGCCAGGCGAAATTGACTCCCGACCAGTCCCAATCTTCGCCAGATCCGTCGATGGATCAACCCGATGATGAATCCCTTGCCTCGGCCAGCCACGGGCCCAGCCCTAGCCTGAGCCATAGTGCCAGTCATCAGAGTGCTGCCCAGAGCAACAAGTCGGGGACAACGCTCGCCAGCTGGTTCAAGCTCTCTGGCGCTCGGAGCCCCACACAAGCGCAAGCGATGCGCAGAGATATGGATGACTTCGGCACGGTCGGAAGTAACCGAGACCGAGACCGAGGGCGCGAACGCGGTATTAGTGATGGCTCCGGCGATGGCCTGATGGGGCGTGCGCGGTCCTCAACAGACGTCAGCGGGCCGCTGGGCATTTCCAGACTCATGGGCAGGGGGAGCAACTCCAGCGTACCGGGGACGGTGACGGCTGCGGAAGGCTCGTTTGTTCCTGTGGGGGACGATGCCAGCGTGAGATTCGCGGTGTCTGTGGGCGAGGATGGAGACGCGAGCGATGTGGCCTCTGTACCCGTCTCAGCCCCCGCATCGGGATCTGCATCCGCGGTAAGCCGGCTGTTTAGCGCGGACACAGACGTATCGGCCAAGTCTAGGGCGAACGAGGAAGGTAAGTGGCGTGTATATTATTGCGTTTGATGCTGCTCCGACAGATTGAGCCGTTCTGATATTCTCTGGTGCTGCATACTGCATAGACCCGTCCTACCAAGCGATGATGCAGCGCCTGCAGAAACTGGAGAGTATGCTGGAGACCGCCATGGAACAGAGTCAAGGTCAAGGTCAGCACCAAGGCCTCTCGCAGCCTGTGTCTCCAGTGCGTGTCTCCGGTGCCGCGGGCAGTGTGCGGCATCCGCCTGAGCTGGAGCCTGCGCATGCGTCTGTGTCCGCGTCCGAGGGGTATGTTTCCCAGTTTCGAGGGTTGTCTGATTCAGTTCCTGCCGGCGCCCAGCTCCCGCCCTCAATCATTGTCGGGGGCGCGCCTTCAGCAAATTCTGTCTCTTCCACGAGCGTTTCTGCAGACCGTGGAGCTGCCGCTTCCCCTCTGAACAGGCAGCTGGCGCTTTCTCCAGCCTCGGTCAGCGTCGCTAGTGCTAGTGTGGGGGGTGATGACGACTCTTCAGTTGCTTTGGCAGGGGGTGTTGCGAGCGATCTAGCGGTGTGAGCATGAGCATGATGCGGGTGCATGCCGGTTGCGGTGTACATATTGTGCGAAGAAGTGTCCCTTCACTCGTACCGGGGACGTTCTTAGTGAGCGTGTGAAAAGGGCACCGAACCACTGTGAAATTATTTTGTTGATAAATTTGTGGTTTAATTCATTCCTGGATGATGCAGAAAGGCATCACAAATGTACTATGCGGATCCCCGTGGATATGCCTTGGTGCCACACTCCTTAAGAGCCTTCACCTACACGTGCGAGCACATAGCATTGCACATACAATTTAAAAGTGTGCAGTAAGAGAAGGAAGTTCAAGGAGTACCGAAAGAAATGATCATCTTACTTGATCTTTGCACTTCTTCCAGTTGCGATCTGTCTCAACTAAACAATCTTCCAGCCGAAGATATTCCTGCACCAAGATGAGATTCGTTACAAGCATCAGTCAGATGAACGCTATCAGGAGTTGAATAAGAATTTTCTTACCACAGCGCATGGGTTTGCAGCAATCATTTCATCCAAATCGACATCCTTTGCGTGGATTACACCGTGTGGTACAGGTTTTCCAGACATTTTAGCTCTGACTAGAATTTGCAGCCATGCAAGTATTCGACTCGAGAAAAATCCTCTGCCAGCTGGTCCACTAGATAATTATGCGCAGTAGATTTCATACATTATCGATACGAGCATTACATTAACAATGGAGCAAGTTATTTGATAATTATTTGACAATTTATTGACAAATTCCTATTCCACCAATAACTCTGGAACTCTGGAACTCCTGGAACTCCAGCAGGGTGTCCCTGCTGGGTGTCCTGGCCTCCTGGGTGTCCATTTTCTTGACAAGGGATTTTTTCTTTTGCGCCGAAATTACACTTCTGTATTAATACAAATTAAGCAGTAACTTTGACTGTAAACCGTCTGATTTCGGCTCACAGTTCTCGGCAGACGGCCGGGTCATCTGGCACCTCAGCAGCAGGGCTGCCAGCCTGCCCCCCGAGGGCACAGTGGGAACGGTGGCACGTGGTAAACAATAATGAATAACTTAGAGCATTGTACACCAAGTACAGTAGGCATGAGGAGATTTATTTTCTGTTTCGTTTGGTCTATTTTTTAGCGTGTTGGAGAAAATCATCACGGTTTGATCGGAGGGTTTTTTGAAAATGCTGAGGGTATTGAGATTTTCTGCTGCGACTGCGCGCCGGGTTCATATGCCTGGGTCTTCATGTATTGTGGATCATACTCGGAGTTTATCTGTTGAAGCGGGGAAGCATAACAACATGAATGTGAAAGTGCCAAGCAGGGATACCAACCCTGTGTTGGAACCTTTGGTCGAGGATGATGAGGAGCAGTTGGAGGAGATGTTTCAGCCTGGACCTTCTCTGGGCAAGGTTGAGTGGGGCGGTCCGACGAGAGGAGGTTCCAGACCAGAGCCTACAAGATACGGAGACTGGGACCGGAACGGAAGGTGCTCGGATTTCTAATTACGTGTGACGTTGCTCTCAGTAGAGTGACCATTGATCGATTGTTCTGAGTGACAGTGTACAAAATGAATTTAAGCTGTAAAAGATAATTAATGGTTATTCGATAGTTCATTGCTATGGTGTTATTAATAGTTAGTTACCGCCATACCATTTGGAAAGCTTCTGGATGAAAGGCCATAAGGATGCTGAGCAAATTGAGACTCTAACCGGCAGTTGAATTTAATTATTGATAGCACGTGTGCTAAAGCATTAGTCTTTGTTGCAAGCCTTAAATCCATGGAAGTTCATAACTCATATTATATCTGTTCAGTAAATTGACTAAATTCAGTTCGGTGATGCGAACGAGGCCGCTAAAATGGCTCAACTTGGTCACCGTGTATCACTGCTTTAAATACAATTTGAGATACTGTTGTGTGATAGCAACGTGGCATGTATACACTGCTGTTGAGAGTACATTACTGCAATTATATATATAAGTCAGCAGTAGAATTGGTTCGGATCGTTCATCGTTGGCCAGCTGCCAGTAATAGTTAAACGTTGAACTGTCAGCAGAACATCAGGAGACCTGAGTAACTTGAACTTGGTCTTGTGTGATTTGCCTTCACCGTGACATGACTGACACCATTGACAAATGTCCTGGCTCATTGGCAATACAAACATGCAAATCATATTTGTCCATTATAGGGCTAAAAGCCGATGTGATAATTAAGGGCCTTTATTGAGTTCTTGTGTGATGGGCAATGTTGCGGCCGCTCAGGCCGACGGTTCTTTGCGTCGACCAATGTGCAGCTCATATGACAATTCCAGAAGCACAGAGGATAATTATTCTACCGATAAAGCTGTTTACGTGGGGAAGTTTGCCGACATCAGGAAATGTTTAGACTATTCATACCACAAGCATTACACGACCGAGCGGCAGCTTTTTCAAGACAAGATAATGCAATTGTTTGACGCTTCGAGTCCCAAGTTAGAAACAACTCCCAAGGGGAGCACCATTCACAAAAGAAACTCGTTCTCCAGAGATAAGTGTGATGACCCTGTGCAGAGGTGGCTGTTGTTCACTGCCGGCGCGATGGGTGCTGGTAAGACTCATACATTGCTCTGGCTCAGCCGGCGAGATATTTTCCCGCTGGAAACGTTTGTGCGCGTGGATCCGGATGCGCTGCGGGATTTGCTTCCCGAGACGCGGAAATACCAAGCACTGGACCAGGAGACGGCTGCTCAAATGACTCAGAAGGAGGTGGGGTACATGGCTGAAATCTTGACCATGTACGCGCTGCGCCAGAACAAGAACGTGCTGGTGGACGGCTCGCTGCGCAACTACGAGTGGTACCAGCAGTACATCACTGCCATTCGCGAAGACTACCCCTCGTTCAATATCGGTATTCTGCACGTTTTGGCTCCGGAAAGCACCGTACTCAGTCGCTGCAGGTCGCGTGAAGCCGTCACTGGCCGCCATGTGCCGGAGGAAGTGGTCCGCGAGTCGATGGCGCAGCTGCGCGTTGCGATTCACGCGCTGGCCCCATTCGTGGATTGTGTGGTCACATTTGAAAATGATACTCACCCACCTGGATCACAGGAGGGACCAGTGCTGATTGAGTCCCCTGCTAAGGCTTTGTGCGATGGACACGACGGGATACCGCCCTCGCTGGTTGCCTCGCCGCTCACGGTTGATGAATTCAGCGACATGTTTCGACAGACGAGGCAAGGCCTGGACCCGCACCTGGACCTGAGCCGGAGCAATTCCCTGTCGTCTTTCTCTCCGCTGCGAAAAGGCATGGCCACTGCTGGACTGTCGCACTTGTCGAGTTTTACGCAACCAAAGGCACCAATTGGAGACATGTGAAAGTGGAGGGCTGCTGCTGCGAGGCGAGTTACAGTGCCTGTGTGCTGTTTGGCGGTCAGTTATTGTTTTTGTGAGATCATGATACCTGTATGTGATATCACTTGTGTTGGTGTGTCGTTTATTGAAGTGATTCATGCCATATAACCTATCGAGGTTCGCTTTCCATCTACTCTCAGCGGTGCCGATCGTAACACAACCCATCAAACACATGTTCAGTTAGTAGACGTGCTGGTGATCGATAATTATTTCCGGCCATTAACATGTTATATTGACCAGTGCCCGCAGATGATACTGTTCTGCAACGCACAGCAGCGAGAGATACAGCAGTGTGTTAGAGGGGTGGCGCTTTTACCGGAGCGCTTATAATCTATGGTGATCAGAATGTGAAGCTCTAAGCACGTGCACGTGTAGGTGCAGGTTCAGGTGCAGGCGCAGGTATGCGGCTTGGCCGCGAGAACATGTCTTTCGTCACAGCCCTCTCGGTTCCCCTCCATTGTCCCCCTACCGTATGTTGATTCGCGACCTCGATAACCTGGGCCGCGGAAGCCCCCTCCCCAACAGTTCCCCTTTCCTCAGATATCACTGGCGTCAATGTATTGATAATTTGGCATCTTTGTTACCACCAGGTGTACACCTGGTACTGTACAGTACCGTAGACTGTGTTGTGTGAATACCTCTGGTGTACCTGGTGTACTCCAGTACTGCAGTGAACCAGTGAACATTTGACGGCCCGTTTGGCATGGTGCACCAGGTGCACAGCAGTGGTGCACCAGCAGGTGCACTCCGTGGAGTCCGTGCAGGCGTTTCAAATAATTATTTTTTTAAAAACAGTAATATCTGTTAGAACGTCACCAATATGCGTCAAATTCCATGAAATTTCCGTATATTTTAGTGCTGTATTTTTTTGTTTCTTACCCGCAGTCCTACCAAACGAGTTTAGAAATGTTCACTCTGACTTTATCGACGAAAATTTTGGTTGGTTATGTTGGTGTGTTAGCAATTGCCAACCTGATTGGTGGCCTGACCACTATCTTTATTGAGCAAGGACATGTGAATGAGACCACGGATACGGTGTCTGACATCCTGACGGTGAATGAGCTGGCTGCTCTTCAAGAGCGATCGGCAACGCTTTTGGAGACCTCTCGGACACTGTTCGACCAGCTGGTTGGTGATGTTAACTATCAGCATAAGTATGCTCTGGAGGTTTTCTCGGACACTTTGCCAATCGTGTCGAACTACACCAACTTCGATGTGGAAACGTTTCCATCTCCGGCCCCACCAGATGTTAATGCCGCCGGGAAGTCGAACAATTTTTCCTTTTACTACCACCCTGGTACTCCCACCACATCTACCCTGGATAGTTCTGCTCAGCTGGACAACTCACATGGCCCAATTGTGCGCTCAAATGTGGCCTACGCGGGGCTCTACATGGGGTTCGAGGACGGGCTCTGGAGACACGTTCCCTATTTGAACGTGGGCACCAGCTTGCGGGGACTGGTGTACACGTGCTTTGGCACGACCACAGTTGTAACCGGTTACGACCCCCGCTGTCGTGACTGGTATGTCCCTGCGAAGGAAGACCAGGTCAATGTGCAGTTCAGTGCACCGTACGAGGATGCATCGACCGGCCTTATCATGATCACCCTTTCGCGCGCCGTAGTGGTGAGTAGTTCCCTGGTGGGTGTGGTAGGCGCGGATGTGACCCTTGATGCTCTAGCGAAAGTGGTACTTTCCGCCACGGTACTAAAGAATGGCTACACTTACCTCTGTGATGGCCTGAAGAACCTGATCGTGCACCCGGAGCTAAACAGCCCTGCCTCTGTCTTCAAGGTGTCGGACCTTGAATTCAGCATCACGGCAGAGAAGGAAATCATTGACTTTGATGCCCTACTGGACGACCACGTGCTGCAGGGTCAGGTGGGACAGACTCCGTTCGTGAAGGACGGCGACCGCTGGTTCGTCACATATGGGCCTGTGGAGGGCACCGGTTACTTCTTGTTGATGGTGGTGCCCGAGTCCGATGTGGTTGCGCCTGCCGTGTCGGTCGAAACCTACGCGGACCAGTCGATTGCCGGCCTGATTACAGTGGTGTCTATTGTGCTGGTTGCCGTGGTGGCGGGCGGCTTCATGATGACCACATTTCTGTCCGCAAAGGTGACGGCCCCAGTGAATGTGATGACCAAAATTCTGACGGACATCGCTGCAAACAAGATGGAAGGCGACGACCTTGAGGGCGGTGCCTACGCATCGGACACGGCGGAGGTGGACGGTCTTCGTGTAAAAATCAACAACCTCTTCCTGGCTATCAAGTTTTCTACGGATGCCTACTACAGCAACGACTATGCGGCGGCGCTTATCTTCTTGCAGCGCGTGGAGGACATGTTTCAACAGATTGAGCAGCGACGCGCGCTGGGCGTGGTTCACAACAACCGAGGAAATATCTTGCGCCGCCACACGGGTCCAAAGGACGAGTACCGCGAATCGTTGTCCTGCCTCGAGCAAGCAATTAGCAATATCCGCTTGTACTGCCAGCAGGCTGCCACAGATCTGGCAGTGGCGACGCAAGCTAATGATGCCGATGCCGTGGAGGCTTTGACGGAGAGCCTTCAGTTTTTTGAAAAGATCCTGGCCTCGCGCCTGTCCAACTGCGGTGATTGCATGCGTGAGGCCGGTCGGCTGGCGGAAGCGGAGGCGGCACTGTCTGAGAGTATCGGTATTTACACGCGTTGTTTGCATCTGCAGGGAATGTTGCAGGCCCGGGGTAACTATGGCCTACTGAAGCTGGCCCAAGGGCAGCTGGAGGAGGCTGATAAGGAGTTCCGTGGGGCGCTGGACTTCGCTGAGCTGCAGTTCAAGAACGCTCAGACGGATGAAAACATGGCCGCTATGCAGTTCGCGAGCATGAACCTTGGGACGTACCACAAAAAGCGCGCTGAGATGCTTCCTCCGGGCCCGCAGCGTGTGCTGCTGATAGAGACGGCTCTCTCCCACTTCTACTATGCTTTGAGTGTGAGCGATCGCATCCACAAGACAGTGCAGACACAGTGCCTGGTCACGCTGGCACTTATATTCAAGGCGGAATATGGGGTGGTGGGCGAGGTGGCCGTGGAACGCCTGACAGAAATGTTCCCTGATGCGGCCAGTTCGTTTGGCATGGGTCCCTCGACGGTGAATTTCCTAATCGATGTGTCAATCAGTATGCGCGGGCGCCGCATCGCCTCCTGTGAGGATACCATGGTAGATATCGTGAGGAACAAGATGCATCGCGGCGATGTCGTGGGGGTGCACACGTTCGCGGCCGATTTGAACACTCTGGTGCCTCCTACGGCGATTATGCCGGCCGTCCGCGATAGCATTGTAGCGAATTGCGAGCGCTTGAAACACACGTGCACTGTCGGAAGGACGCACTTTTTCAAGTGTCTCATCGAAATGGGCCAAATGCTTCTTAGCTTGAAACCCGGTAAAGGGCCGATATGGCTGGTGGCGCTGACGGATGGAGAGGACAACGAGAGGAAGACGAGCTACGAGACGACCAAGAAGTTCTTTGTGGATAATAATATATCGCTGATCGTGGTATCGGTCGGCATTGACGACCCCAAGGTCGTAAGTATCCTGCAGTATCTTGCGACGGAGGAGAAGTACTACATTCGGGCGGGCGACGACCCTACGAGTATCACCAACGCGCTGCAGCAGGGCTTCAGCATGGCAGCCAGTGGAGGCAACGTGGTCATGGAGGCGCTTTAAGTATCCCTGCGATGGGATTATCAGTAGTATAAAATAGGATGGTTGGCTTGGATTTAGCTGTTTTCTGCACTGATGTTGTGGGTTTTTCCGATTTAGCTGTATTTTTCGATGCAGCATACGTGTGTGTGTAATAATTGACTTACCGTAATTCGCGTTCTCGGTAATTTATGTGGTCAATTCAGGGGCAAACAGGAGCAGGAGCAGGAGCAGGAGTAGGAGCAGATGGACCTGAGAAGGCGAAAGTGACGAGAGATGGGAGGTTCAGCACTTGCAGGGCCTAGGCCTAGACGTTGCTGCTGGCGTGCACAAGGTCGTTATCCGCAGCCTTGGGGAACAAGCGCACATACATCTCCATCTCCTCGGCCTGCTTACGTGCTCGCCCCGCTCGCCCGGATAGAGGGCGGTAGTGTTGCTCACCGCATTTCCTGACCATTTTGGCACCAGAACCAGAGGTTTCTGGAGCGCCGCACCCTGCCGAGTAGACACACAGCAGGCCCAGCAGCAGCAGGACTCCTGTGGCTGCGATCAGCGCCGTTGGGGAGCCGGAGCCTCCCCACCACAGCAGCCACCCCCACGAGCCCCCGCCTTCCATGTCTAGGTCCCATCCGCGCAGAGGCAGCTCCTGCGTAAGCGTCACTCTGTCCAGCACGGCACCATCGCCGCTCTGCACCCATTCCCAGGAGAGACAGGAGGCATTCTCCGCCTCCAGCAACACGAACCCGAATTTGTAGCGCGTGAACTCGTTCCAGGCCGGCGGCGGGGAGACGGCATCCTCTGTGGAGGGAGACACAGGCAGCACGATATAGTGAAGTTAAGAACAGTACCCAAAATGGCGTGAATACAATGCCCCTGTAAAGTGCCGGCAGTGCACGATGACGCAGGCACAGTCAAACGAACGCTACGCAAACATGCCGGCCACACTCGCACTCGCACCTGTGAATGGAGCACCTCCCGTGCCAACCACCACGTGTACCGTGGCTTGCGGGTTGCGATGCACAAATGCAGCACCCTCTCCCAGCCCCCCTTCAAAATTAGATTCTGGACGCGAACCCGAACTCAAATCTGAATCTGAACTTGAATCCACTCGTGCACCCCGTGGGCCGACCTCCAACTGCTCCGCATGCTGGACCACTTTTCGCCGGAAAACCGCAGCTTGTCGTTGCAGCACGTGGTTGTGGCCCCAAAACGCGACGTTTACCTGGTACTTCCACAGCAATGGCTCCACATGTTCGATCAGCGCATCCATGACTGATCCATCGGACTCTGGCACAGCCTCCGTCCAGTCGCTGTTGACGTACATGGGGCGATGACCGCCCAGCACCACCCAGGGCGTAATGGAGCGATTTACGCTGGCGAGATCCGCCTCAAGCCAAGCATACTGCGCAGACCCCCGTGAGAAATTCTGTTCTGTCTCCATGCCCACAATATGAACCAGGCCAATGTCGTAGCTCCACCAGGGGGAATAGAGTTGTGCTGGGGCTGGCATCGGCAGCAATTTCATCGACAGCACCCCGCACTCCCCTGCCGAATCCTGTAGCCCCGGATAGATCTCCCCTGGAATACCCGGCCAGTCCATTTCATGGTTGCCCATCACGGTAAGATACGGCACGGCAGATGTGATGGGCACTAGCTGCTGCAGGAAGAAGTCCCAGCCGCTCAGTAGCCCATTGGCGTAGCTGATGTCACCACCATGGAAGACGGCTTGGCGGATACGGGAGACACAAGGACACAACAACACAAAGCCGAAGCAGAGAGTGGTGAGATACCAGAGCACCGTCCCACATAAAATTTAGTTGCAGCGGTAGTGGCAGTCACAGTAGACCCACCATCAATCCGCCCAGCAGCAGCCAGCGCGCCAACAGCCATGGTGGTCTGGATAGAGGGACCGCCATAGGGGTGCCACATGAAGGTCTGACAGCGATTGAGTTTGCGGTAGCGTGCATGTCGACACGGGTTCAGCAACACATACAGGAGAGATCGCGGATTAAAGCAAAGAATACGTAAGATAGAGGCAAGGGCGAGGGCAAGACGGGACACAGCTACCAAACCCCACAGCCATGAGTTGACTTACATCGTCGGTGGTGCCCCGCCCCAAGTCGTCATAGAGCACCAAGGTGGTTCCGCGTCGCTTTGCCGGCGGAGGCCGGCTGCCGGGTGCTGGAGGCACAAACATCACGAACTCTGCGCTGAAAGGCCCCGATTCGTTGCCGAATATGTAATACACGGTGGCGCCTTCGGGTCCCAGGGCCTGCATACCAGCTAGCTCGGCGCGGTGGATCAGGCCAAGGTCGAACCATCCTGGACAAGCGGCATCAGCAGACGGGCAAGCAGTGCAGCGCAACGCAGGGTAGTGCAGGTGAAAAACACAACGTCAAACACCCAGGAACAAACGAGCGCATCGGTACCTATCGTAGTGGCCGGGGCACCGCATAGCTCAGAGCGAGCGATAGTACTTGTGGAGGCGCGCACAAACGAGCCGTACTCAGAGGACTTCACGCCCCACTTTACTACCGGCGCGGATGAGTTGTACGAGCTCCAAACCAGGGCCAAGCTGTCCGGATCACCTGTGGGAACCACTCGGGGCCGCAAAGGTGCATTCAAATCGGCAAACGTCACCACATCGGGTGATATAGCGCGCACGACTGGAAACTGTGTGTCGTTTGAGAATAGAACAAACGCAACGTCAGCTCTAACATTTGTCAGGTTGAACGCCATGTTACCGATCCCTGTGAAGTTATACCCAGGCTGCTCGTCGCAATACCCAAACTTCATCGGAACGGTTGAGTTTAATTGGTGCACTGCACTTGCGGGCGCATAAGCAGCGACAAAATCTCCACTCGAAGGGTGATTCACGAAAAATTGAACTCGGACCACGTCACCATCAGCTACTATAAGCGGGCTAACTGCTGTTATTTGATAGTCGGTTGTGTCGGTGTCGGCGTCGACAGGGGGGAAGCTAAGGGATTCAGGACGAAACATTTGCATTTCGTTGGAAATACCAGCAGGAACTTTGTGCTGGATGGACAATACTCTGCTCTGCACATGCACCCACACTAAGCTAAGAATAGACCCGATAAGCCAGCTCATGATCATTCAGCAAACAGTGTACAGGTACATTATTACGGTGAGGTGAGTCCGGGCATCCCCTGGAGGAGAAAGCCACACTGTGTAGACCGGTGTGCAAGTTATTGCAGACGAAGAAAAATTTAACACCATACTGCGTCTGCAGCAGGTAGTGTGTGCTCTGCATCGTGATTTCAACTCTTATTATTGATATTACGACGCGGCCCTGCTCTCTGTGCCAACCAGCAGGCTAATCCATGGTTATCAATAATGGAGTCGGACTGGAGTGGGAGAGTTTTTTTTTGAATCGGGCTGGCTTTGAAGGCAGCGATATTTTGAATTATTGCAGTCACTGTCACTCTGGAGCATTTATATATTGAAACAGAAATCCTGGAAATGTTTGAACTTTGAATCGCTGTCTCTTTGTCACCTCGCCAGGCTCGTTGAGTTCCAGGAGTTGTGGACTTGTGGCTAAACCTGGCAAATCAAGTTTGTAAATTAAAAAATGCAAGTTTTTGTTCAGGTCCTCTGACTCGAAAATATTTCCTTGTGTGCTTTTAACCCTTTCCGTCATATTTCATTGCTCGCGCACGGCAATCTTCTGTGATCATGAGCGGTGAGCCATCGACAGCTGCCTTGCAGATGAAGCGCATCAATTTGCGGCGATCACTACCCTCAGAAATATGTGTGGACAAAGCGTCTTCACTAACAGTTATTGCTGGTGTAGCGTATGAATTTGGTGACTATGTGTCTGATTTCCCGCTGACTCCGCTCTTGCTGATACGAAATGTGGGCGGTGCTAGCGGTGCGATGGAGGTTGCTGCCGTAGCGCCGTGGCAAGAAGTGAAAGGGTTAAGCGTGCGCAAGAGTGGAATATATCACAAAATTACTTTTTCCATTGCTTCTTATGTTTCAGTGGGCTTGCGCATTCAAGTGAAGATTGGCTCTGCCTCTGCTTCGGTCTTAACCGATGCGTCCTCTGCTTCATCTGTGTGGACGCCGACTTACGCAGAGTTCGTACTGCCGTTTATTTCTGATTACATCGAAATAACCGCCCCTGACACCACGGGGGCAATGCCGTCACTGACCAACTTCCGCGAAGCGATTGTGCCGCTGTGGCTGTGCGAAACGGCTTCAGGAGATGCTTCGCTGCAGGCGATGCCTCACACGCAAACACGGCTGCTCATACAGGAGGATTACGGGGCGACGATTGGGTCTCACATCTGGGATAGCTCTCTGATCTTGTGCGAGTACCTGCACTCTGTGCTCGGTGCGAGCGGCACCTCGGTGGCAGAGGGGCAGGCAGGAACAGACACAGATGAACGTCAGCAGGCGAAAGTGCGCGTGTGCCTGGAGCTGGGTGCTGGTTGCGGGGTGGTGGGTCTATTTTTAGCTCAAGCACTGCAGCGGCGGGCTGCCATTGTGGGTGAAAATGCCAGTACCGGCGGTGGGACAAGCACTGAGGGCTATCCGCGGGCACGGGCTCTGGTGTTTCTGACAGACACTGCCCAGCAGATGCGGTACTTGGAGAGAAACCTGCTGCTGAACGCGCCGGCGGACGCAGACGCAGACGTCGCGGCGCGGCAGTCCCAGTTCCGCTGTGTCCCCCTTGAACTAGATTGGGCGCAAATCCCCCCTGTGATGGATGGCGACAGCCTTCGTAGCTGCCGATTCAGACGGCTGATTCGCGAAACATATGCGGATTTCATTGGCAGTCCCTTTCCGTTAGATGCGCCTTACGCGGTGAAATCTGTTTCTGATCCCTCTTCGGCACCACCGGTGCCGGAATCTGAGCCACCGTCAGCACCGACGCCTGCACCAAACCCTGTGGTGGATATCATAGTCGCAGCCGACGTGCTCTACGATCAAACGGCAATAGATGCTCTGTTTCGAACCGTGCGCTGGTTCGCCACACCGGCGCAGACGCAGGTCTACATAGCCCAGAAACTGCGCTCCGCCCAGAAGCTGGTGGACGTCTCAATTATCCCAGGGTTCAGCGCCTCACTAGTGCATCAGGAATGCAGCGTGCTGGTGTACAAATTGGTCGCACTGTAGGAGGAGGTGCATGCATGTCGTCACCGTTGGCCATTGTGGGGGTGAAGCGATGTACCGGTACACAGCAGTGCAGTGCAGTGCAGTTTTGCGTATCAATTTCTCTAATGAGCAGCTGAGCTGTTCGTAAGCAACATACATTTAAGCAATTTCAGCTCCTTTCCCCCTTTCCCACTTGCATATCTGCACTTATTCATTCATTCACTCATTCATTCATTCACTCACTCACTCACTCACTCACTCACTCATTCATTCATTCATTCAGGCATGGTCCTGATCGACCAAGCTCGCAGGGCGCCCATCAACACCCTTTTCACCTTTCTCCACTGAATGCTCGCTGCCCCTTTCTTTTTCGATGTCCCATCTGGCAGTTTTCACGGCGCCCATCGCCAATCCATGACCGCTGTTGTCGTCGTTAACAGATTTCACCCGAATGCTCTTCTGCGCTTCTTCTTGCGGCGCTGACACCGAGGCCGAGGAAGCCCACACTGGGTTGATGGCGGCAGCAAATACACCTCCAGAATCTCCGGAGTCAGACGAGGTCCCGCAAATGCTTCCACCCAAGCTCTTCGTTGCTCTGCACAAGTCTGTCAACACACCCACAACAAACATCACCGATAGAGCCGCTGTGACCCACAAGTTGGTTATAAACATTTCCAGGTTGAGTGGCGCCAGGGCAGCATCCAAGTGGCACCCGCTTTTCCAGTGCTCAACCGCGACATAGATATTGAACTTAATCAGGTCGAGCATACTCAAAGCGATTGGGTAGTAATACAGCGACAATGGACGAGTCGCACCACAGAACACGGGAGGATAGCGAAGTTCGCCCCACACGTAAACTACTGTGAACATTTCGATGAAGGCAAACACATTGAAGAAGGTACGTCGCGAGAGCTGATTCAGCAGAGCCATGCGACGGCTTGAATATGCGGGCAGGGTGCCTGCAGAAGCAATGGCGGTGGCAGGCGCAGCAGTCGAGGCAGCAGCACCATTTCCCCCCACTTTCGCACCCATATCAATATCCACAATCACATCGACTCCTCCCTCAGCCTTAGGAGCAACCCGCAATCAATACACCAGCAGCAGCAGCTATCACAGTGGCACCCGGCCTATTGAATAGTTAGTTTGTTACAGTACCAACATCTCGAACAATCAGAACACACTATACATTCCCAAGCTCACCCGTTTGGAGCTCTTCCGCCCCCTATCCCTACTCCTACTGCGCCCCCTCAGGCTTCCCCTGTTGTGCGTGATGTTCTCTTCAAAAGCTGGGTTTGACAAATCCGCAATATCGTCTAGATCGCCCCCTTCGATGCTGTTGATGGCACTAATGCTGTAGCCAAGTTCGCTGCCTGTGGATATATCACGAGACGGAGGCATCGGTGAGTCGCCCGCTGGAGTAACACACACGGCAGGCGGCAGTGGAACCACAGTGAGTGGGCCGCTGCCAGCCATTCCGTAGTCTTCACAGATCTCAGCAGCTATTTGGAACACATTCTCCGCATCACCGGACGCATTCACAGCGATCGTGACAGGCGCGAATACACTTGGTTCGCTGGCTGCGGTGCGCCGAGGGTGGAAGTTCACCAGTGAGTAGGCCATCTGCAATCGGCTGTCCACCTCCTGTTGCCGCGCGGCCGCGGCCGCCGCCGCAGCAACAGCCCCAGCATTGACCAGTTCAGCACCCTCACCACCTCCACCTCCGTCAGCCACCACTACATCCCCAGTCATCGTACCACCCCGTGTATCAAGTCGAAGGCGCCGCAGCCTTTCTTGGCTCTGCACAGCGAGATACAGGACTAGCGCCGGGCGAGGAAGGTCCAGAGGCCATGCAAACGCCTGGGGACTCGTGAAGTAGTCGCAGAATTCGTTTGAGGTGTGGCTGGGGCCAGCGTGTGGAGCCCCACCCGCACTCGCACTCTCCACCACTGATGCCTCAGAAGCAGCTTCTACAGCCGTTTCGTTGCAGGAAGCGCTGGCGCTGCACAGCTCTT
>JACKZZ010024100.1_pt1 | contig 89817 bp, 83 predicted proteins | sample 8027871 | NCBI WGS metagenome assembly JACKZZ01 (sample SAMN15724774, study PRJNA655200) | protist metagenome | isolation source: fluorescence activated cell sorting (FACS) single amplified genomes of... | place: USA: West Boothbay Harbor, Gulf of Maine | collected 2000-07-19
GAAGATGTTAAACATATAGCTATTTCACTAATTAATGATTTTTATTCTACAGGAAAAGAATTTGTAATTGCTAATGAGTTGCTTGGAGAAAAAAAAGAAGAACACACTGAAATTGAAAAACAAATTATAAGTATTTTAGAATCAAAGATTAGACCTGCTGTTGCAAAAGATGGTGGTGATATTAAATTTAAAGAATTTAAAGATGGAATTGTTAAGGTAGAATTACAAGGAAGTTGTTCTGGCTGCCCTAGCTCGACAATGACCTTAAAGCAAGGTGTGCAAAATCTTTTGTGTCATTATTTACCTGAGGTGAAAGAGGTGGTTGCAATATAATTATGAGAAAAAAACTTACATCGTTCTCTAGAACTGTAAAAGATTTTAAAAAAAAAAATAAACTTAATATACAAGAAAGTAGGTTAGATAACCTTTCAAGAACTTTTTTATCAAGCTTAATTATTATATCAATTTTTTTTATAGCTCCACTGGCTGTCAATCTTACAAAAGAAAAAATGATACTTTCTAAAGACTATGAAAACAATTCAAAAAATAATTTAAAAAAATTATTAGAAAAAGAAACAACAAAACTAGATGAAAAATTGAATAAAATGTTTTTATATGAAGATGTTTTAAAATTTGATGAGCAACCATCAGATGTCATATTGTTAAGTGCCGCAACAATTGAAGAGCTTTTTAAATCAACAAATTATAATTTAAATGATGTTAGAAAAAACAAGCTAGTAAAGCCTATAAGATTAGATCTATTACCAAAAGAGATTACAAAAATAGAAAATACCAAAAAAAGAAAAGACCTTTTTATTCAGATAATTTTGCCTTTAGTCATTAATGAAAATGATAATATCAAACTAGATAGAATTAATCTCTTTAGTATTTTAAATAAAAACAAAAATACAAAGACAGAACAAGAGTGGTTGAACGTAAAATTTAAACAATATGGAATTGTAAACAAAGATTTATCAACATTAAAAATTAGAATGGATGAAGTTCCTGTTTCAATGGCCATTGCACAGGCTGCAAAAGAAACTGGCTGGGGAACATCAAGATTTGCTCAAGAAGGAAACGCATTATTTGGTCAATGGACTTGGAGTGGAGAAGGAATAAAACCAGCTGATGCAGAAGATAATAGTACGCACAAAGTTATGAGATTTAAGATTTTACAAGCGTCTGTAAAAGCTTATCAAAGAAATTTGAATACACACTCTTCCTATAAAGACTTTAGAAGTGCAAGAGCCGAATTAAGAGATGAAGGAAAAAAATTAGACAGTATGATTCTTACGGAATATCTAGATAAATATGCGGAGACAGGAAAAGAGTATGTTAAAATTTTACAACAAATTATTAGACAAAATGATTTAACAGATTTTGATGATGCTAAGTTATTGCCATCAAGCAAAGATTTAGAAAGTTTAATTTAATTTTGGTTCACTGAAAATTGAACACCAAACCATCTCCATATTCCATTATCATTCAGTGAACAATTAACCCTACCTCTTCTGAATGTAAATTTTTCTCTAAAGTTTAATTTTAATATATTTTTATTAAAGGTAATATTTGACTTATCCCATCCACTACCCTCATCAGAGAAACAATTAATGTTTTCTATATTTTTTTGATTTTTAAAAAATTCGACAGATAGTTTTGGTGGATTATTATCAGCGATATATTTATCTTCAGGGCTTAAAGATTTGTATTGAAGTGGACTAAGATTAATTAAAAATTTAAATCTTTCTAGGTCACTATATTTTTCATTAATTGGAAATCTAGGTAATTCATGAGGATCTTTATTAAGATCAATAACACCAGAATGTTGACCAAAAGCAAAATCAAAATTTTTGGAAATAAAATCTTTAATAGTTTTGCTATACTCACCAAATGGGTATGAAAAAAAAATCGGGTTATAACCTAAGTGCTGATTAAAGGTTTTAATTGAAGTATTAATATCAAACAAAAAATCTTCTGTTTCTAGATCAACTAGGTAATCATGAGAATGTGAATGATTACCAATGTAAGCGTATGGCTCTTTCTCTATTTCTTTTATTTGTTCCCAACTCATATAGCCAGTTTTACCTACAGCTTTAGTTGAAACAAATAAAATAAAAGGAATTTTCTCTTTCTTTAAATATGGCCATGCGAATTTATAAAAAGATAAGAATGCGTCATCAATAGTAATAAGTATTTCTTTTTTACTTTTTGTAATATTAAATTTTTTTTGCAAATGTTGTGGATCATAAAATTTGTAATTTAAGGTATTTATTATAGACATTTGTTCTTTGAAAATATCCATTTGTATATTTGTTGAAGGATACTTATTTTCATCAAATCGGTGGTACATTAAAGAAAGAATGCCGCTATCTTCAGAATAATATTTGATATTATTTTCTTCTGCTTTAGAGTTAACGGCAAATAACATTATTATAATGAAAAATTTAATAGTAGATGCCACAAGAGATAAAATTTTTTTAACACTCATAGTTAGTAAAAATATTTATACTTGTAGTCATGAAAATAGTAAAATTAATTTTGAAAAATTAATGATTTTAATTAATGATTTTTTAAAGGCAAATTCTTCTTCATTAGATCAAATTGATGTTATTTATGTTAACAGAGGACCAGGTAGTTTTGCAGGAATTAGAAACTCGTTAGCGACGATTAAAGCTTTATTTCTAACAAAAAAAATCAATTATTATTGTTTTAGTTTTGAAGATTTTACGGGATTTGATCAAGTTAATTATGAAGATGTACCTAGTTTATGTGAAAAATTTAAGATTAAAAAGAATTTGATTAATCCTATTTATTTAAGTTAAAATTAAAAATGTCAGAAAATATTGAACAAAAATGTTTGGCTAAAGGCGTTAAACTTACAGACCAAAGAAAAATTATTGCAAAAGTAATGTCAGAGTCGAACGATCATCCAGATGTGGATGAACTTTATAATAGAGTTTCAAAGATTGATCAAAAAATAAGTATTGCCACAGTATATAGAACAGTAAAACTTTTTGAGGAATCAGGAATTTTAGCAAAACACGATTTTAAAGGGGGTAAGGCTAGATACGAAGAATTAAATGAAGGACATCATGATCATTTAATTGATGTTAAATCAGGGGAAATTATAGAATTTGTTGATGAAGAGATAGAGAAGTTACAAGAAAAAATTGCTGATAAGTATGGATATCGACTAGTTGATCATAAATTAGAATTATATGGGGTTAAAAAAAAATCCTAACACAATGTTAAAAAAAATTTTTATTAAAACTTTTGGCTGCCAAATGAATGAATACGACTCAAACCGTATATTTGATATAGTTAAAAAAATTGGTTTTGAAAAAACTGAAAAATATGAGGATGCAAATTGTTATCTTTTAAACACCTGTCATATTCGTGATAAGGCAAAAGAAAAGGTTTACCACGAAATAGGAAGAGTTAAAAAATTTTTTAGAGAGAAAAAAAAACCAATTGTAATTGTTGCTGGTTGTGTAGCTCAAGCTGAAAATCAAGAAATGTTAAAAAGAGAACCCTATATTGATATTGTAATTGGCCCACAATCTTATCATAAAATAAATGATGCAATATTAAATCATTCAAAAAATAAAAAAAAAGAGGAAGAAACAGAATTTGATACAATTTCTAAATTTAATTATTTAAGTCAGATTAAAAATAAAGACAGTAAAGTTTCTTCATTTTTAACAATCCAAGAGGGTTGTGATAAATTCTGTCATTTTTGTGTAGTGCCTTATACACGTGGACCCGAATATTCCAGACCTTTTGATCAAATCATCAATGAAGCAAAAGAATTAATTCAAAGTGGTGCAAAAGAAATTATCTTGCTAGGTCAAAATGTAAACGCATACAGTTATGATGAGGAAGGTAAAGAATATAGACTATCAGATTTGTTAATCAAACTTGATAGCTTTGATAAACTTGAAAGAATTCGATACACAACATCTCATCCTAAGGATATGACAGATGATTTGATTAATGTTTATAAGACATCATCTAAACTGATGCCCCTCGTACATTTACCAGTACAAAGTGGATCAAATAAAATTTTAAATCTAATGAATAGAAAGCACACTATTGAAGAATACGTGTTGATTTATGAAAAACTTAAGAAAATTAACCCAAAAATTAAGTTTTCCAGCGATTTTATTATTGGATATCCAGAAGAAGATGAGCAAGATTTTAAAATGACAATGGAATTGATTGAAAAAATAAAGTTTATTAATTCATATTCATTTATTTTTAGTCCAAGACCAGGAACTGTTGCAGCAGATTTAAAACTAGTTGATCACAAAAAATCTAAACAAAGATTAGAGATAATTCAGGAGAAATTATTTAATAACCAAATAAAAAAAAATAAATCCCTTGAAAATAAAATTTTAAATGTTCTAGTAGAAAATAAAATGAAAGATGGGATTAAGTTATTTGGCAGAACAGAATATATGACACCAGTAATTTTTGATGGCAATATAGAGAACATTGGAAAAATTGTACAAGTCGAGATAACAAGCAGCAATCAAAATAGTCTTTTTGGAAAATTAACTGAAAGCTCTAAAAAAAAGGTAGCTTAAAATTGAATAATACAGTTTCAAAAAAAATTAATTCAACATTAAAATTTGTATACTCTGATAATAATTCTTTAAGTGTTATCTTTCATGATAATGATTTATTAATGGGAGTTGTTGGTGAGTTTAATGAAAATTTAAAAGAACTCGAAAAAATTACCAATACAAATCTTTATTCAAGAGGAAATTCTATTTTAATAAAATCAACCCCAGAACAACCAGAACAAAACGAAATAACAAAAAATGCTATTCAATTCCTTGCAAATCAATTTATTAATAATGGTAGTATTGAAAAAAAAGATATAATCTCATCTATAGATAAATTTATGATTGAAGAAAAAGTAAAAAATCAAAATGTTTCTGACATAATTAAAACACCAAAAAAATCTGTTATACCTAGATCAGAGAGGCAAAAAGAATATGTTAGAGCTTTAAGGCAAAGTGATATTGTTATATCAGCAGGCCCTGCAGGAACAGGTAAAACCTTTTTAGCGGTAGCAGTTGGATTAACTATGTTGCTTGATAAAAAGATTGAAAGAATTATTTTATCAAGACCTGCAGTAGAAGCCGGTGAAAGACTTGGTTTTTTACCAGGAGATATGAAAGAGAAAGTAGATCCTTATTTAAGACCTTTATACGATTCTCTCTATGATTTATTTGATTTTGAAAAAATACAGAGAATGATTGAAATTGGTGATATTGAAATAGCACCACTTGCATTTATGAGGGGAAGAACTTTAAAGAACTCTTTTGCAATTTTAGACGAAGCTCAAAATGCAACAGATACTCAAATTAAAATGTTTTTAACGCGTATTGGGGAGAATTCAAAAATAGTCATAAATGGTGATCCTTCTCAAATAGACTTACCAAATAAGAATGCGTCTGGTTTAAGTAGATCTAAAAAATTACTTGGACACTTAAAAGAAATTTCAGTTGTAGATTTTGATCATTCAGATGTGGTGAGGCATCCTTTGGTATCTAAGATCGTAAAAGCTTATACTGATCAAGAAAATGATTAAAATTGATGTGGTTTCCGAGTGCTCTCTCTGGAGCAAAAAAATCAAGAAAAATAACACTTTTTTTAATTCCATTATAAAATTTTTTCCAAAAAAATATAAATTTATAGGTAAAAAAATAAATTTAACAATTTTACTTTCAAATAATAAGAATATTAAAAAACTAAATAAAGATTTTAGAAATAAAAATAAACCTACAGATGTATTATCATTTCCATTCGAGAAAAAATTTATCCCAAAAAAATCAAATTACCTTGGTGATATAGTAATTAGCTATGAGTTTATGAATAAACCAAAAAATATTAGCATTTTAGAGTTTAAACAAAAAGTTGTTAAAATTTTTATTCATGGATTTCTTCATTTATTGGGACACGACCACATAAAACTGAAAGACTTTAAAAAAATGAGTAAAGAAGAAGATAAAATTTTTAAATTTATTAAAACAAAAATTGCTTAACTTGCTTAAAAAAAATTTTTTAAACATACTATATGTATTTTTTTTAGGTGCTATTAGTTCATACAGCTTGCCACCTTATAATTATTTTATAATTAATTTTTTTACTTTTTCACTATTCTTTATTTTTCTTTTTACAGAAAAAAAAACTAATCCAAATAATAAATCTTTCTTTAAATATGGATGGTTTTTTGGTTTTGGTTATTTTTTATTTAGCTTATATTGGATTGCAATTTCATTAACTTTTGATGAAAGTTTTAAATTTTTAATACCAATAGCTATAGTTTTATTTCCTGCTTTTCTGGCAATATTTTATGGATTAATAACTTATTTGTTTTCTGTTTTTTATTCTAAAAATGTTGTTAGTACATTTTTTATTTTTTCAATTTTATATGGATCTATTGAATTTATTAGAGGGTTCATTCTTACCGGTTTTCCATGGAACTTAATTGCTTTTAGTTTTTCAGAAAGTATTTATTTTATTCAAATTCTTTCAGTAATTGGAACTTATTCTTTTAATTTAATCTGCATATCTTTGTTTACTGTGCCAGCTATATTTATCTTAAGAAAAACCAGAAAAGAAATTATTGTCTGTTTTTTCTTTATAATAATTTCTATAGGTTTTATAATTTTTGGGAATTTAAAGTACAATCAATTTAATACCATGATTGATATTAAAAATAATTTTACAATAAGAGCCGTATCACCCAATATTAATTTAGATCGATTTTATTCAAAGCAGGACGAATTAAAGATTATCCAGGAACTAATTGCCTTGAGTAGCCCAGAAAAAAAAGAACCAACAATTTTTTTATGGCCCGAAGGAATTATTCCGGACAGTTATTTAAGAGATATGGACTTATATAAGGAATTATTTTCAAATAGTTTTGGGAATGATGATTTAATTATCATGGGTTTAAATAACATAAAGACTAAAAATAATGAAAATTTATTTTTTAATTCAATGGCAGTTTTTAACAATAAATTAGATTTAATTCATAATTACAATAAGGTTAATCTGGTACCCTTTGGAGAGTTTACCCCATTTGAAACAGTTCTTAGTTTAATAGGACTTAAAACAGTAACCAATGATTATCAATCTTTTTCAAAAGGTGAGAACCAAAAAGCACTTTCAATAAAAAATGATAAGATAGAACTAAAATTACTTCCTTTAATTTGTTATGAAATTATTTATACAAATAGATTATTTAAAGACAAAAACTTTGATTATATAATTAATATTTCAGAAGATGGGTGGTTTGGAAATTCTATTGGCCCAAAACAACATTTTGCACACAGTATTTTTAGATCAATTGAAAGTGGAAAGTATGTAATTAGATCAGCAAACAATGGAATATCTGCCATTATTAATCCAATTGGTATTATAGAAAAAAAAGTTGAGTTTGGCACTACTGGTTATGTTGATTTTAAAGAGAGTAAAATCCTTAGATCTACGCTCTATATGAATTATGGGGATAAGATATTCTTTATACTTATTTTATTATATATTTTTTTAATTTTTTCATTTAAGAAAATTACATATGAGTAATTTAAAAAATTTTTTATTTACAAGCGAATCCGTTTCTGAAGGACATCCAGATAAGGTGTCAGATCGTATTTCTGATATGGTTGTGGATAGTTATCTTTCAGGTGATCCTTTTTCAAGAGTGGCATGTGAAACTTTAACCACTACAAATAAAGTTGTTTTAGCTGGAGAAGTAAGAGGACCGAGTATCAAAGAAGATGAGCTTATTCAAAAAGTAAGAGAATGCATCAAAGATATTGGGTACGATCAAGATGGTTTTACTTGGAGAGAAGCTACAAAAATAGAAAGCCACCTTCACGCACAATCTGCAGATATAGCAATGGGTGTGGACTCATCAAGCAATAAAGATGAAGGAGCGGGTGACCAAGGAATAATGTTTGGTTATGCTTGTAATGAAACTGAAGAATTAATGCCTGCACCAATTCATTATTCTCATAAAATTTTGAGATTAATGGCAGAAGATAGAAAATCTGGAAAATTAAAAAATATCGAGCCAGACTCAAAAAGTCAAGTTACGTTTGAGTATGTTGATGGAAAACCAACCAAAGTAAAATCAGTTGTTATATCTTCACAACACTCAGCAAATGTAGATCAGGCTAAAGTTAGAGAATTATTAAAACCTTATTTATTAAAATCAATTCCAGAAAAATTTTTAAAAGATTTTAATGAAGATGAATTATATATAAATCCAACTGGAAATTTTGTAATTGGTGGTCCAGATGGAGATTGTGGCTTAACTGGTAGAAAAATTATCGTAGACACGTATGGTGGAGCAGCACCTCATGGTGGGGGAGCTTTCTCTGGTAAAGACCCAACTAAAGTTGATCGATCAGCAGCTTACGCAGCAAGATATATTGCTAAAAATATTGTTGCATCTAACATTGCTGAAAAATGTTTAATTCAACTAGCATATGCAATCGGAGTTTCGAAACCTTTATCAATTTATGTGGATTTGTTTGATAATGATTTGGAAAAAAATAAATTTGTAACAGAAAAGATTTCAGAAAATTTTGATTTAAGCCCAAGAGGTATAAGAGAAATGCTAGGCTTAAATAAACCTATTTATGAAAAAACAGCAGCTTACGGTCACTTCGGAAGGGTGCCAGAAGCAAACGGTTCATTTTCATGGGAAAAAACAGATAAAAAAGACGTTTTTTCTAAATAGTTGCTATTGAATTAAAAAAAAATCTTTATATATTGCCCTTACATTATTGAAATTACAGAATGGGCTTTAGCCCATTTTTTTTTGGAGCTAATAAACTTATGTTAAATAGAAGATCAGATAAATTAGAATTATTAAGAATTGCTGAAGCAGTTGCTTTAGAAAAATCTATAGATAAAGAATTAATTATTGATTCCATGGAAACTGGAATTGCAAAAGCTGCCAAGTCTAAGTTTGGGCAGGATAATGAAATTAAAGTTTTAATAGATAGAGAAAGTGGTGATATTGGAATTTTCAGAAAATTAATTGTTGTAGAAAAACCAGAAAATACAAATACAGAAATTAATCTTCAAGATGCAATTATTTTAAATGAAGTAAACAAAGATAAAAAAATTGGTGATGAAATTTTACAACCGCTTCCCTCTTTTGATTTTGGAAGAATAGCTGCACAAACAGCAAAACAAGTTATTAGTTTTAATGTAAGAGAAGCAGAACGTGAAAGACAATACAATGATTTCATAGACAAAAAGGATTCAATTTTAAGTGGAATTGTTAAACGTTTAGAATTTGGAAATGTGATAGTTGATTTAGGTAGAACTGAAGCAATTATTCAAAAAAATGAAATGATCCCAAGAGAAAACATTAAAGCAGGAGATAGAGTTAAAGCTTATTGTTATGACGTAAAAAGAGAAGCTAGAGGACAACAAATATTTCTATCAAGAGCACATCCAAAATTTATGGAAAAGTTATTTGTTCAAGAAGTTCCAGAGATTTATGATGGTTTAATTGAAATCAAATCATCAGCAAGAGATCCTGGAAGTAGAGCAAAAATTTGTGTTAAAGCTGTTGATACTTCATTAGATCCGGTAGGAGCTTGTGTTGGAATGAGAGGATCAAGAGTTCAAGCAGTAGTTAACGAATTACAAGGTGAAAAAATTGATATTGTTAATTGGTCTGAAGATCCAGCAATAGTAGTTTCAAATGCATTATCACCAGCTGAAGTTCAAAGAGTAAACGTTGATAGTGTTGCAAAAAAATTAGATGTAATTTTAACTGAAGAAAATTTAAGTAAAGCAATTGGTCGTAGAGGTCAAAACGTAAGACTTGCTACAAAATTATTAAATTACGAAATTAATATAATGACTGATGCAGAAGATTCAGAAAGAAGACAATCTGAGTTTAAAGAAAAAACTGAAAACTTTGTTAAAAATTTAGAGTTGGACGAAACATTAGGTCAATTACTTGTTGCTGAAGGTTTTTCTTCGATTTCAGACATTAAAGATAGCTCACCAGAAAATTTAATGAAAATTGAAGGTATAGAAGAAGATACTGCTAAGGCTTTGATTGAAAGAGCAAAAGAGTTTTACGAAAAAGATCAAGAAGATATTACTCAAAGAATTAAAGATTTGGGACTCCAAGATGATCTTATAAATCACAAAGGACTAACGCCAGGAATGTTAGTTACTTTAGGAGAGCAAAAGATTTTAAAATTAGAAGATTTTGCAGACCTTGCCTCTGATGAATTAACAGGTGGTTATGATGTTGTGAAAGGTGAAAGAATTAAGGTTCAAGGATACCTTGAAGATTTTGCTTTATCAAAAACAGAAGCGGATGAATTAATTATGTCTGCAAGAAACATAATTTACAAAGATTGAGTAATGAAATATGGAAAACAAAAAAACAAAATTAACACTTTCTGGCATAGCCAAGAAATCGATAGAGAATATAGAGTTAGCAAAAACTCAAAGTAAAAATTCCGTTGTAATTGAAAAAAAACCTAGCAAATTTGCCCCTAGAGGTAATTTTACTAGACCTGCTAGTGTTAGGTCAAAACCAGCAGTATCAACTACAAGTAGCTTTCCTCCCAGAACTACATCAGCACCCAAACCGGCTTCTCCAATAACTAATGATTATGAAAAACGTAAGTTAGCTGAACAAAGAGCAACCAGAAGATTGAAAGGGGATACAGGTAAACCTGAAACTAAAAAAAGAGAATTAAAACTAACAGTATCAAGAGCATTAAGTGATGAGATTGAAGCAAGATCAAGAAGTATGGCTTCGCTTAAAAGAGCAAAATTAAAAGAAAACAGAGAACTTACTAAAGAAGAAATTCAAGAAAGTTTGAAGCCTGTAAAAAGAGATGTGAATATTCCTGAAGCAATAACAGTAAGAGAGCTATCCAATAGAATGGCCGAGCAATCAAATAATGTAATCAAACATTTATTTGGAATGGGAGTTACTGTTACTATCAATCAAACATTAGCAGCAGATACTGCTGAATATTTGGTAAAAGAATTTGGTCATAATCCAATTAGAGAAGCAAAAGCAGAAGAAATTATTCAAAAAATAAAAGAGTCTAGATCTGAAAATTTAAAGAACAGACCACCGATCGTAACTGTGATGGGTCATGTGGATCATGGAAAGACTTCGGTATTAGATGTTTTAAGAAGTGCAAATGTTGTTTCTGGTGAATTTGGTGGAATAACACAACACATTGGTGCTTACCAAATACAGCACGAATCTAATAAACTAACTTTTATTGACACACCAGGTCATGCTGCATTTACAGAAATGAGAGCAAGAGGATCAAAATTGACAGACGTTGTGGTATTAGTAGTTGCTGCAGATGATGGTGTTAAACCCCAAACAATTGAGTCTATAAAACATGCAAAAGCTGCGAACGTTCCAATAGTTGTGGCAATTAATAAGTGTGATCTACCAGAAGCAGACCCACAAAAAATAAAGAACCAGCTTTTAGAATATGAACTTATTGCAGAAGATTTATCAGGAGATACTTTGATGGTTGAAATTTCTGCAAAAAATAAAAAGAATTTAGATAAGTTGGTAGAGTCGATTGTTCTTCAAGCAGAAATTTTAGACTTAAAAACTGACTTTGAATCTAAAGCAACAGGAATTGTTTTAGAATCTAAAATTGATATTGGTAGAGGAGCGGTTGCAACAGTTGTAGTTACATCTGGAACAATTAAAAAAGGTGATTTTTTTGTTAGTGGGTTAAAATGGGGAAAAGTAAGAGCTTTAATTAATGATAAAGGGGAAAACGTTAATGAAGCACCACCATCAATGCCAGTTGAAATTCTTGGAATTAATGGAGCAGCTAAATCAGGAGATGATTTCATTGTCTTAGACTCAGAAAAAGAAGCCAAAACATTAAGTGAGACTAGAGCAGAAGAAACCAAAACCGGTGGAAGCCCTTTAACTTTTGCAACTCAAGATTCAGCTTTTGCTGACAAGTCAGCTGCAGAATTAAATATTATTGTAAAATCAGACGTTCATGGATCTGCAGAGGCAATTAAAAGTGCTATCAATCAAATTACCCACGATGAAGTAAAACCTAAAATAATTTTATCTGATATTGGAATGGTAACTGAAACAGATGTAACTTTAGCAAAAGCATCTAATGCTGCATTAATTGCGTTCAATGTTAAGCCAAGTAAGGAAGCAAAAAAATTAGCAGAAAATGAAAAAATTGTAATTTCTTCTTATAATATTATTTATGAAGTTTTAGATTATATTAAATTAAGAATGTCAGGACTTCTTGCTCCAGATGTTCAGGAAAAAATTATTGGTACAGCTCAAATTCTAGAAATTTTCAAAGTTTCAGGTACAGGAAAAGTTGCAGGCTCAAAAGTAACTGAAGGTGAAATAACTAGTGGTGCAAGTGCTAGAGTAGTAAGAGATGGAGCAATTATTTATACTGGTAAGATAAGTACTATTTTTAGAGAAAAAGATCAGGCAAAACAGGTTAGTAATGGTCAAGAATGTGGAATAACACTTAAAGACTTTATCGATTTCCAGAAAAACGATACAATAGAGGCGTATAGTACGACTTCGACGGAAAGAACAGTATAATGGCTGATAGAATAGGAAAACCAGTATCACAGAGACAATTGCGTGTTGGAGAGATGATTAGGCAATCTTTAGGCATGATTTTTGCCAGAAATGAAGCTAAAGTCCCGAATTTAGAAACTAACACTATAACGGTCACTGAGGTAAAAATGAGTCAAGATCTTAAAATTGCTAAAGCTTACGTATTACCACTAGGTGGTAAAGATACAGAGATGGTTGTTAAAAAATTGAGAGAATACTCTTTCTTGATTAGAAAAGTTTTATCTAAAAAAATAATTATGAAATATTTACCAAAAATACTTTTTGCTAAAGACGACTCTTTTGAGTACGCAGAAAAAATAGAAAACTTAATAAAACAAACAAATAAATAGGAAAATAAATAGTATGACGAAAAAAGCAGAAGAATTAAAAATGCACGAGAAGGACACTGGTTCTTCAGAAGTACAAATTGCATTATTAACAGGAAAAATTGAAACTCTTTCAGCACACATTAAACAATTCAAAAAAGATAAACACTCTTCAGTTGGATTATTAAGAGCAGTAAATAGAAGAAAAAAATTGTTAGAATATTTAAAGAAAAATAAATTCGATTCTTACAAAAATGTATTAACACAATTAAATTTAAGAAAATAGATAGAAGGAAACGGAAAATAGATGTTCAAAGTATATAAGAAGGAAATTGAAGTTGCAGGTAAGAAGATAAGTTTAGAAACAGGTAAAGTAGCAAGACAAGCAGACGGAGCAATTATTGCTTCATGTGGTGAAACAGTTATTTTAGCAACAGTAGTAGGAGCAAAAAAAGTAAATCCAGATATGGATTATTTTCCTCTATCTGTAAACTACCAAGAAAAATATTATGCAGGTGGTAAAATTCCGGGTGGATTTTTTAAGAGAGAAGCAAGACCAACTGAAAGTGAACAATTAATTTCAAGATTAATTGATAGACCTATCAGACCTTTGTTTCCTAGTGAATTTAAAAATGAGGTTCAGTTGTTACCAACAGTAATTTCATATGACAAAGAAAACCAACCAGATATCTTAGCAATTACAGCTTCATCAGCTGCTTTAGCTATTTCAGGAATGCCGTTTATGGGTCCTGTAGGTGCTTCCAGAGTTGGTTATGTTGATGGTAAGTTTATTCTTAACCCTTCAAAAGCTGAATTAGAAAACTCTACTTTAGATTTAGTTGTAGCAGGAACAAAAGATGCTGTACTTATGGTTGAGTCAGAAACTTCAGGCTTAACAGAAGAAGTAATGTTAGATGCAGTTAAATTTGGTCACGAAGGTTTTGTTCCAGTTATCGAAATGATAGAGGAACTTGCAAAAGAATGTAAAAAGCCAGAATGGACTGTTGAAAAGAAAGATTTATCTGAAGTTAAGCAAAAACTTGAGGAAACTTTTACAGCTGATTTAACAAAAGCCTTCGCAACAATTGATAAGCAAGATAGATCAAATCAAATTTCAGAAATTTCTGATAAAGCAAAACAGCTTTTTGCAGAAGATGAAAATTATTCTGATTTTAATGTTAATGATGAATTAAAAAACCTTGAAAAGAAAATAGTTAGAACTGATATTCTTAAAAACAAAAAAAGAATTGATGGTAGAGGTTTAGCTGATGTAAGAGCTATTGAGTGTGAAGTTGGTGTTCTACCAAGAACTCATGGTTCAGCATTGTTTACTAGAGGTGAAACACAAGCAATTGTTGTGACTACCCTAGGTACTTCTGATGATGAACAAAGAATAGAAAGTCTAGATGGACAATCCAGAGAAAGATTTATGCTTCATTATAACTTTCCTCCTTTTTCAGTTGGTGAAACTGGAAGAATTGGAACAGGAAGACGTGAAGTTGGCCATGGAAAATTAGCATGGAGAGCAATTAATTCTTCATTACCTGCAAAAGAAGAGTTTCCATATACTTTTAGAATAGTGTCAGAAATTACAGAATCTAATGGTTCTTCTTCAATGGCTAGTGTTTGTGGTGCATCTCTTGCACTAATGGATGCTGGAGTGCCGATTAAAGAACCAGTTGCAGGTATTGCAATGGGATTGATTAAAGAAGGCGACGATTTTAGTGTCTTGTCTGATATTTTAGGTGATGAAGATCATCTTGGAGACATGGACTTTAAAGTTGCTGGAACTAAAGATGGAATTACTTCACTTCAAATGGATATCAAAATTACAGGTATTACTTTTGAAATCATGGAACAGGCTTTAAAACAAGCTAAAGAAGGAAGAGTTCATATCTTAGGTGAAATGAATAAAGCTTTAAGCGAATCAAGAGCTGATGTTGGCGAACACACTCCAAAAATGGAACAAATTACTGTTGATAAAAAAGATATCGCAGCTGTAATTGGTAAAGGTGGAGCAACGATTAGAGAGATTGTTGAAAAATCAGGTGCTAAACTCGATGTGAATGATGAAGGTGTAGTAACTGTTGCTGCTCCAGATGAAGAGTCTAGAAACATTGCTATGCAAATGATTAAAGACATTACAGCAAAAGCTGAGCTAAATAAAATTTACTCAGGTAAAGTAATGAAAATTATGGAGTTTGGTGCATTTGTAAACTTTTTAGGTAAACAAGACGGTCTTGTTCACATTTCAGAACTTGCTGCCAAAAGAGTAGAAAAAGTTACTGACGTTGTCAAAGAAGGTGATGAAGTAAAAGTTAAAGTGATTGGTTTTGATAGAGGTAAAGTTAAACTTTCTATGAAACAAGCTGCTGAATAATAAGTAATTTAAATTAAAATTCTAACCCCTGGAATGAGAGTTCTGGGGGTTTTTTTATGGGATATCTGTAATAGAGCGCCCCTAATATTCTTAACTAAATTTAAATATATTTTAGGTAATATTCTTGGGATCTGGCATCCCAACTTTGTTATATCCAGCATCTACGTAGTGAATTTCACCAGTAACACCAGTTGCAAGGTCGCTTAATAGATATAATGCTGAGTTCCCAACATCATGAATATCTACGTTTCTTTTTAAGAAAGAATGGTCTTCATTCCATTTGTATAAGAATTTTGCATCTCCAATAGCAGAAGCTGCTAAAGTTTTAATAGGTCCTGCACTGATAGCATTTACTCTCATGCCTTTAGCACCTAAGTCTCTTGCAAGATACTTAACACTTGCTTCAAGAGCTGATTTACAAACACCCATTACATTATAGTTTGGAATAGCTTTAGTAGATTCATAAGTTAAAGTTAACATGCTTCCACCTTCTTTCATTAACTTAGATGCTTCTTTTGCAACTTCTGTAAATGAAAAACATGAAATTAACATACTTCTTAAAAAATTTTCTCTAGTTGTGTTTAAATATTCACCTGATAATTCTGATTTATCTGAAAAAGCAACAGCATGAACTACAAAATCAATTTGTCCCCACTCTGACTTAATATCTTCAAAAAGTTTTATTACTTCTTCTTTATTTTCAACATCACAACTAAATGTAGCTTTTGAATTTAATTTTTCAGCTAAAGGAATAACTCTTTTCTTTAATGCATCACCAAGATAAGTGAATGCAAGTTCTGCTCCAGCTTCTGCAAGTTTTTGTGAAATACCCCAAGCAATAGATCTTTCATTAGCAACGCCCATGATCAATCCTCTTTTACCTTTCATTAAACTCATTTAAACCTTTTCAAAAATTAAAGTTGCATTTGTTCCACCAAAACCAAAGCTGTTAGACATAACAGAGTTTAAAGTAACATCTGTTTCAGTTTTAGTAACGATTGGAAATTTTTTTGCTTCATCATCCATATCATTGATGTTAGCTGAAGCTGTGATGAAACTATTTTTCATCATGATTAAACTATAAATTGCTTCATGAACTGAAGCAGCACCCAGTGGGTGACCAGAAAGAGATTTGGTAGAACTAATTTTTGGTACCTCAGCACCAAATGCTTCTCCAACACCCCTAAGTTCTGTTATGTCTCCAACAGGAGTTGAGGTTCCATGAGTATTTAAGTAGTCCATTTTATTTTTAGCTGTAGCTAAAGCCATCTTCATACATCTAACAGCACCTTCACCTGATGGGGCCACCATATCATACCCGTCAGAAGTCGCACCATAGCCTGTTAATTCAGCATATATGTTTGCACCTCTTGCTTTTGCATGCTCGTACTCCTCAAGCACTAAAACTCCACCACCACCTGCTATTACAAAACCATCTCTAGTCTTATCATAAGCTCTTGAAGCGGTTTCAGGTGCATCATTGTATTTAGAAGACAAAGCAGTCATGGCATCAAACATTGCAGTCATAGCCCAGTGTAACTCTTCACTACCACCTGCAAAAACAACATCTTGTTTCCCCATTTGGATTAATTCACTTGCATGACCGATACAGTGTCCGCTAGTTGCACATGCAGAACTCATCGTATAATTAACTCCTTTAATTTTAAAAGGCACAGCAAGAGTTGCTGAAGATGTACTAGCCATAGTTCTTGGAACAATAAATGGTCCCATTAATTTTGGTGTCTTAGCTCTAGTCTTATCAACTGATAAAACAACATTCTCTATTGAAGGACCACCAGAACCCATAACTATTCCAGTTTTAAAATTACTTACATCTTTATCTTCTAAACCTGAATCCTTAATAGCCTCTTTCATCGCAATATAATTATATGCAGACCCAGAGCCCATAAATCTGATAGTTTTTCTATCAACATGATCTTCAAGTTTGATATTTGGTTTTCCGTGAATATGACTTCTTAAATTATGTTCTTTGTATTCTTCGCAAAAAGATATTCCAGATTTTGAATTTAAAAGAGACTGATAAACTTCCTCTTGATTATTCCCCAAACAAGAAACAACCCCCAAACCTGTAACCACTACTCTTCTCATTATTTAAATAACCCCACTTTTAAACTTTCTGCTGAATATATTTTTTTGTCATCAGCAAATACCAAGCCATTTGCAAGACCAACTGTTGTTCCACCTGGTGCCATAACTTTTTTCATATCAATTTCATATCTTACATTTTTAACATTTTGCAAAACTTCACCAGTGAATTTTACTGTACTCACTCCTAAAGCTCTCCCCTTACCTGGATTGCCAAGCCAGCCGAGATAAAAGCCAACTAGCTGCCACATAGCATCTAAACCAAGACAACCTGGCATAACAGGGTCTCCTTTAAAGTGACAATCAAAAAACCAAAGGTCTTCTTTGATATCAAGCTCTGCTTTTAAAGAGCCTTTACTAAAAGCACCATTGTCCTCGTTGATTTCTGTTATTCTATCAAACATGAGCATTGGTGGAAGTGGTAATTTTGCATTACCTGGGCCAAAAAGTTCCCCATTTCCGCAGCTTATTAGCTCATCATATGTGAATGAGTTTTTTTTCATAAATTTCAGTCCTTTAATACTTGATTTATGATGATTATAATATAGAAATAGTTTAGAATTATTATAAACAACAATGAATAATATAAACATATACAAAAAAAAACTAAGAGAATCTGGCTTAAGACCAACTAGACAAAGGTTAAAAATCTGTGAAGTATTGTTTTCACCTGAAAAAACTTTTCATTTTACAATAAATGATTTGACCAAAATTATTGAAGAAAAGTTAAGTGAAAAAATTTCCTTAGCAACAGTTTATAATACAATTCATGCATTTAAGAAAAAAGGATACTTAAAAGAAATTTCAATTAATAGTGATAAAAGTTATTTTGATACTAATACAAAAACTCATCATCATTTTTTTGACAACTCCACCAAAGAACTTACGGATATAAGTGATGATCAAGTAGAAAAAGTTAAAATCAATACATCGTTACCAGGAAAAAAGATTACTTCAGTTGAAGTTCTTGTAAGAGTTGAAAACAATTAATTATTTTTAAATTAAGCTATTGATTTCTTATTTAGAATAATTATAAACTACAAATAAACAAAATTTAAAATAAAACATAAAGGAAACTAAATGAGCAGTGAAATGAAAAGTGAAATTAGCAAATGTCCATACCATGGAGAAGGCATACCTCAAAAACATCCAACTGGCAAAGGGCAAACCAACAGGGATTGGTGGCCTAATAGCTTAAACCTTAAAGTTTTAAGTCAACACTCAGAATTAGTTAATCCTTTTGATAATAAATTTAATTATAAAAAAGAATTTAAAAAACTAAATTATAAAGCTCTTAAAAAAGATCTTGAAAAATTAATGACCAACTCACAAAAGTGGTGGCCTGCAGATTATGGGCATTATGGTCCATTAATGGTAAGGTTAGCATGGCATGCTGCTGGAACTTATAGAACTGGCGATGGTAGAGGTGGAGCAGGTACTGGTAACCAAAGATTTGCACCACTTAATAGTTGGCCAGATAACGTAAATCTAGATAAAGCAAGATTATTACTGTGGCCCATTAAGAAAAAATATGGAAAACAAATTTCATGGGCTGATCTTTTTGTATTAGTTGGAAACGTTGCCATAGAATCTATGGGATTAAAAACTTTCGGTTTTGGTGGAGGAAGAGAAGATATTTGGGAACCTGAAGATGACATTTACTGGGGTTCAGAAAAAGAATGGTTAGGTAATAATCGTTATAACAAAAAAAGAGAACTTGAAAATCCATTAGGAGCTGTTCAGATGGGGTTAATCTATGTAAATCCTCAAGGTCCAGATGGTAATCCTGATCCTCTTAAAGCAGCAAGAGATATTAGAGAAACTTTTGGTAGAATGGCAATGAATGACTATGAAATAGTTGCTTTAGTTGCTGGTGGACATACATTTGGTAAATCTCATGGTGCTGCTGCTGAATCTTATAAGGGGCCTGAACCAGAAGGATCATCAATACAAGAGCAAGGAACTGGTTACAACAGTAGCTTTAAAAGTGGACATGGTGCTGATACAATAAGCAGTGGTATCGAAGGAGCATGGACATCAAACCCAACTAAATGGGACATGGGTTATTTTGATAATTTATTTGGTCATGAGTGGGAATTAACAAAAAGTCCTGCAGGTGCTCATCAATGGAAACCAAAGAAAAATGGTAAATCTATTGCAATGACACCAGATGCTCACATTAAAGGCAAACAAAATATGCCTATGATGCAAACCACAGACTTATCTATGAGAATGGATCCTGCATTTGGCAGAATCTCTAAACATTTTCATAATAACCCTGAGGAATTTGCTGACGCATTTGGAAGAGCGTGGTTTAAATTAACTCATAGAGACATGGGACCTAAAGTAAATTATTTAGGACCTGAAGTTCCAAATGAAAATTTGATTTGGCAAGATCCAATTCAAAAAAATAAATATAAACTTAAAAATAGTGACGTTGAAGCACTTAAGAAAAAAATAGCAAGTTCTGGTTTATCAGTATCACAACTGGTTTCTGTTGCTTGGGCATCAGCATCAACTTTTAGGGACTCAGATAAAAGAGGTGGAGCAAATGGAGCTAGAATTAGATTGGCGCCTATGAAAAATTGGAAAGTAAACAATCCAGCTGTTTCATCTAAAGCAATAAAGGTTTATGAAAAAATACAAAAATCATTTAGCAATAGTTCAAAATCTGTTTCTTTAGCAGATTTAATTGTTTTAGGTGGTTCGGTAGGAATTGAAAAAGCAGCAAAAGCTGCTGGAGTAAAAACAAAAGTTCCTTTCATGCCTGGAAGAGGAGATGCCTCACAAGATCAAACGGATATTCATTCATTTGGTTTACTTCAGCCAGTAGCAGATGGTTTTAGAAATTACGCTAAAGGTGATAACTCTACAATTGCAGAAGAATTACTAGTTGATAAAGCTCAACTTCTAAAATTAACAGGAGCAGAAATGACTGTTTTAATTGGTGGAATGAGAGTTTTAGGAACTAATTCTGATAATTCAAAACATGGTGTTTTAACAAAAACACCAGGTAAATTAACAAATGATTTCTTTGTTAATTTATTAGATATGGATATCAAATGGAAAGAAGTTTCTAAGAAAGAAGATATCTTCCAAGGTAAAGATAGAAAAACTAATAAAGTTAAATGGACAGGAACTAGGGCTGATTTAATATTTGGTTCAAATTCTCAATTGAGAGCTTTAGCAGAAGTATATGCAACAGATGACTCTCAAGAAAAGTTTGTAAATGATTTTATATCTGCTTGGACTAAAGTAATGAATGCAGACCGTTTCGATCTGAATTAAAAGTAAACAGATAGTTATGGTACAAGTTTCTTTTGATGATTTTTATCAAGTTCCAAATCTTAAATTTGATATATTAAAATTAAGAACTGATTTGGAGCTTGTCTTAAAAAGACGAAAGTTTAATTCACCAGGAGTCACTCATTTTGGAGCAATTCCACTGAATCAAATACCAAATGATGAAGATTCGATTAAAGGGAACAAAATAAGAGGAAGATACTGGACAATTGCTGATGAAACTGGAAAAGAAGTTTCAAGAGATATTGAAATTGATGAGTCTAAATATACTCATTTAGTTTCAGAATTTGAAGATACTTATTTCAAAGAAGTTTATGAGACATTAAGTAAGAGATTTAAACTTGGAAGAGTTAGATTGTTACTTAAAGAACCAAGATCAACATTAAGTTGGCATAAAGACCCTGAACCAAGATTACATATACCCATAATTACAAATCCTGGATGCTCAATGGTTATAGAAAATGTAGCTAAACACCTGCCTGCAGATGGAAACGTTACCATTACAAACAATACAAAATATCATAATTTTTTTAATGGTGGTGAGCAAGATAGAATTCACTTAGTTGCTTGTTTATTAGAGGACCCGTTTAATTAACAGAACCCCAAATATTTTCAGTTTTGACCCAGCCTGAATAATCTTCAGTCTTTACATTACACCAACTATTTTCACATTTTTTTAAGATTAATAGCCTTCCCTTTTCTAGTTTGGCTATTGGTTTTGAAAAGTTAGATGGTTTTTTATATAAAATTTTATCTTCTAAAATAATAATAGAATTTGATTTTTTAACCTGAGAAATGTGGATCCATCCACTATTATTTTTTAAATCTACAATTCTTCTAAAATTTTCTTTTTGATCTATTTGTTTTATTGGTAAATTTATCTTTTTATAAATATATTTGATCTCTGAATCAAAACTTGGTCCATATCGAACATTTACTTTACTCTTTTTTAAAGAAAGAAACTTTTCTTCTGCTATTGAAAATTGTCCAAATAAAACTATTAGACACAAAACCCAGATAGCTATTTTTTTTATCATTTACAAAAACAGTTTTTTCTTTTTTTAAGTTTAACTTTTCTAAAATTTAATTGTAACAAATCTAAGATAAAAATATATCCATCAAGACTTTTTCCAATACCAAGTATTTTCTTTAAAACTTCATTTGCCTGTATAGTTCCAACTATACCAGCAACAGTGCCAAGAATACCTTCTGACTCACAATTTAATAAGTCATCTGAAATATTAGAGTCTTGAAAAAAACATCTTAAACATGGAATTTTTTTATTCTTAAAATTAAAAGTAAATATATGACCGTCAAATTTACTTATGGCTCCAGTTACAAGTATTTTTTTAAATTTATAACAAAAATCATTTAATAAAAATTTTGTTGAAAAATTATCAGAGCCATCAACTATATAATCATAATCTTTTATAACTTTCTTAAAGTTATTTTTGTTGAGTCTTATTTTGTAAATTTTAATTTTAATACTTGGGTTTATTTTTTTAATTTTAACTTTTGCTACTTGAACTTTAAATTTTCCTATATCACTGGTGTTATAAAGACTTTGTCTGTGTAGATTAGATAAACTAACTTTATCATCATCAACTATTCCTATCGAACCAATTCCAGCTCTTGTAAGAAATTCTGCAACAGGAGATCCTAAGCCACCCATTCCAACAATTAAAACTTTTGCAGATATAATTTTTTTTTGCCCTATAGTGCCAATATCTTTTAGTACTATTTGTCTTGAGTATCTTTCTATTGATGCTTTTTTTAATTGGCTATTCATTTACCTGTTGAGCCAAATCCACCATCACCTCGTAATGTATCAGGTAAATTATCCGTTTCTTCAAACTCCATCTTAATTACAGGCATTAAGACCATTTGTGCTATTCTATCTTTATTGTTGATAAGGAAATCTTCTTTACCATGATTAAAAAGTATAACTTTAATTTCTCCTCTATAATCACTATCAATTGTTCCTGGAGTGTTCAAAACTGTAATACTCTTTTTAGCAGCCAAACCAGATCGAGGGCGAATTTGAACTTCATAATCCTCTGAAAATGCCATTGAAAGCCCTGTAGGAACCAAATATGAGCTATTAGGAGCTATTCTAATAGGCTCCTCTATAAAAGCCATCAAATCCATACCTGAAGCACCATCTGTTTTGTAAGCAGGTAATTCTACTTTAGGATTTAATTTTTTGATTAATACTTTAGCCACTGAATTTTAATTTAATCTTTTAATAACTCTATCTACTATTTCATCAGAAATTTCAGATTTACTTTTTATTGTAAGCCTTTCATCATCCGTATTTTTATCTCTATAATAAATTGAAACTTCATTAAAACTAGAATCAAATCCAATTGCTTTATTGGAAACATCATTTGCTATTATCCAATCACAATTTTTTTCTTCTAATTTTTTTTTTGCATTTTCCTCTATATTATTAGTTTCTGCAGCAAATCCAATTACCAACTTTGGTCTAAGAGAATTATGTTTTGATACATAATTTAAAATATCAATATTTTTTTCTAGTTCTAGATTTAATTTTTCCTGCTTTTTAATTTTGCTATTGCTTATTTCTTTAACTTTAAAGTCAGCAACAGCTGCTGAAAAAATTGCTACATCTGTTGGTAAATTATTTTGTGTAGCTTTAAACATTTCATCTGCAGTTTCTACTTTAATTAAGTTTATATTGCTGCCTACTTCTAAATTTGTAGGTCCAGAAATTAAAGTGGTTTGAAATCCTTTTTTAGCGAATGCTTTTGCTAACGCATAACCTTGTTTTCCAGAAGATTTATTTGTTATAAATCTTACAGGGTCAATATATTCATTAGTTGGTCCAGCCGTTACTAGGGCTTTTAATTTATAATTTTTATTTAATTCACTAAAGTATGAATTAATTTCTTGAACAATATTATTTGGTTCAGTCATTTTCCCTTCACCAAATTCTCCACAGGCCATATCTCCAATTTCAGGACCTATAATTTTATAACCAAATGATTTTAATTTTTTAAGATTTTCTTTCGTTGATGGGTGCTCCCACATTCTAACATTCATTGCTGGTGTTAAAAAAATATCTTTATCTGAAGCCAAAATTACAGTTGAAGCAAGATCATCTGAAGACCCTGCGCTTAATTTTGAAATTGTATTAGCTGTAGCTGGAGCCACAACAATTAAGTCTGCCCATCTAGATAGTGAAATATGATCCATTTCAGCCTCATTTTCAGGGCTAAATAAGTCATCATAAACTTTTTCTTGAGATAGTGATGCAACGGACAAAGGAGTTACAAATTCTTTGGCACTTTTAGTAAGAATAGTTTTAACCTTTGCATCTAATTTTTTTAAAGATCTGATTAATTCCAAACTTTTGTAAGCAGATATGCCACCACATATTATTAAAAGTATTTTTTTTTCAGATATATTATTCATTGTGCGAATTAAAATACTACTAGACCAAAAATTACAAGCAGTAATAAACCAACAATAGACTGATTTCTAAAGATAGTCATTTCAGATCTCTTTTCATTTAAGGCGGTAAATGAATTTGAATTTTGTGGGATCTGTCCACTTGCTAAAAACGTTAAAGCTTGATTAGCCTTATCCATAATTTCTGGAAAATCAGGCAATCTTTTAATTACTTCAGTAGTACTTTTTAAACTTTCGTTTAAGGTGTTAATTGGATCTTTTGTTTCTCTTAACCAATTTTCTAAAACTGGTTTTGAAGTTTCCCATATATTGGTATTAGGGTTAAGTTTTCTAGCCACACCCTCAACAACTACCATTGTTTTTTGTAACATTAATAATTGTGGCTGAGTTTGCATGTTAAATTTTTCAGTAACTTCAAAAAGTTGTTTTAATAATTTACCCCCAGAAATATCTTTTACGGATTGACCAAAGATTGGCTCACCAATTGATCTTAATGCTTGTGCTAAATCATTAACAGGCACATCTTTAGGAACAAGTCCAGCAACCAAATGTACCTCAGCAACTTTTTTGTAGTCTCTTTGAATAAAGCCAAATAAAATTTCAGCTAAAAATCTTTTGCTAAGATCATCTAATCTACCCATTATTCCAAAATCTATAGGAACAATTTGACCATTATCGTCAATAAATATGTTTCCCTGATGCATATCAGCATGAAAAAAACCATCTCTAACAGCATGTCTTAAAAAATGCTGAATAACATCAGAGGCTATTCTCTTAGTATCTATGTTTCTTTTTTGTAAATCTTCTGTTTCACGAATAGAAACGCCATCAACCCAATCAAGTGTCATGACATTTTCGCTTGTAAAATTCCAATAAATAGCAGGAACTCTAAAACCTGCATCATTCTTTGTATTTTCAGCATATTCATTTGCAGCCGCTGCCTCAAATCTTAAATCCATTTCTAAATTAGTTATTTCTTTAAGAAGAAAAACTACTTCTACCAATTTTAGTCTTTTTGTTTTTTTTATAAATGACTCAACCATAAAAGCAAAAAGCATCAAAGCATCTATCTCTTCATTAAATACTTTTTTTATATCTGGTCTCAAAATTTTAATAGCAACATCTTTTATGGTCCCATTATCATTTATTTTTGCTTTATGAACTTGTGCTATTGAAGCTGCTGCAACTGGTTCACTTAAATCAATGATTGAATTGAAAGTATCATCTCCTAGGTCTTTTTTAATTATTGCTTTTGCTTCAGCTAAAGTAAAAGCTGGCAACCTATCTTGTAAACCCTCTAATTGTTTTGCTAAATCATCTCCGATAATATCAGGTCTAGTAACTAGAAATTGTCCCAATTTAATAAATGTAGTTCCCATTGATTGTAGTGACTTAGAAAGTCTTGCTCCTTCATTTTCATTTAAATTAGTCCTATTAGGCGGAGAAAAAGAAAATGAAAGTATTTGAAAGAGAATCTTAATTGCTAATGGTGGTTTTTTAAACTTAGAAAGAATAGCTAATATATCAGAACGAGCTAATTTTCTTCCTAATTTAAATAAAATGAATATTTTTTTTAACATTAGATTTTCCAGCCTGAATGGATAGCTACAATTCCACCTGATAAATTTCTATAACTACAGTTAACAAATTTATTTTTATTCATTAAATCGATTAACTCTTCTTGATTAATAAACTCTTCAATACTTTTAATTAGATATTCATAAGGTTCTTTTTGTCCAACTATAGCTTTTCCAACCAAAGGAATAAGTTTTGAATAATTTTTATATATAAAGTCTAAATTAGAGTTTTGAATTTTAGAAAATTCTAAACATAAATAACGACCTCCTGGTTTTAAAACTCTATAAGCTTCTGTTAGAGCTTTGTTTAGATCTTTAGTGTTTCGTAGCCCAAAACTAATTGTGTAGTAATCACAAGAATTGTCTTTAATAGGCAACTTTTCAGCTGGAGCAATTATCCAATTTATATTTTTATAAGTACTTAACTTTTCTTTGCCTTTACCAATCATTCCTTTATTTGGATCAACACAAAATATTTCACCATTTTTATCAGTTGCATCTAAAAAAAGTTTACCAAGATCTCCAGTGCCACAGGCGACATCAATTAAAGTTTTATTATTTGAAGGGTTCATCCAACTTAATAGATCTTTTTTCCAAATTCTATGAACTCCTAATGACATAAAGTCATTCATTAAATCATATTTGTCATAGACATTATCAAAGACACTTTGGACAAGGCCTTTTTTGTTTTGGAGATATTGTTGCATATTAAATTTATTATTTATTGATAATATAGTCTCAAATGCCAGAATTACCAGAAGTAGAAATAGTCAAACAATCGTTATCTAAAAAAATAGAGCGTAAAAAAATCAAAAAAATAATAATTACGAATAGAAACTTAAGGTTTAAAATTCCTCTAAAATTTGAAGAGTTATTAAAAAATAAAATTATAAAAAAAGTAACTAGATTTTCAAAGTATTTGATCTTGAATTTTTCTGATCAATCTTTTTGTTTAATTCATTTGGGGATGTCTGGGACCGTTCATTTGATAAAAAAAAATAATACTAGTAAGTTTACCAATACTAGTTTTTATAACTCACCAAGCCTCCCAAAGAAACATAACCATGTTGAAATTCATTTTGAGGGTTTAAGAGTTATATACAATGATCCTAGAAGATTTGGTTTTTTTAAATTTATAGAAAATAAGAAGGAGCTTGAAAAAAAATTTAGTCATTTAGGGCCAGAACCTTTTTTTAAAAATTTTAATTTAGAATATTTAGTTGGTTATTTCACAAATAAAAAAAAAGATATAAAAAGTTTCTTATTAGATCAAAAATTTGTATCAGGAATTGGAAATATTTATGCTAGTGAAATTTTATTTTTATGCAAAATTAATCCAACTACCTATGCATCAAAGTTAACCAAACAAAATTGTAAAAAAATTATAACTTATTCAAAAAGTATACTTAATAGAGCCATTAAAAAAGGAGGGTCAAGTATTCGAGATTTTAAAAATACCATGGGAAAAAGTGGAAACTTCCAAAAAGAATTTAGAGTTTATCAAAGAGAAAACCTAAGCTGCCTCAGAAGTAAATGTGATGGAAAAATTCAGAAAATATTTATATCTAATAGATCAACTTTCTTTTGTAATACTTGCCAAAAATAGGGAATTATTCTATTGACCAGTATAAATTCTCAAGCTATACCACTGCGCTTATGGCAAACACAAAATCAGCAATTAAAAGAATTAGAAGAATTGCTACGCAAACATTGGTTAATAAGGCTCGTAAGAGCAAGTACAGAAATGCTATAAAAAAAATGAACCTTCTTCTAGTAGAAAAGAAAAAAGATGAAGCTCTAAAATTCTTGCCAAAGTTGAATTCTGAATTAATGAAAGTTGCAAAAACTGGAATTATTAAGAAAGCAAATGCCTCAAGAAATATTTCCAGAATAACAAAGAAAATTTCAGCTTTATAACTAATTATATATAGCGATTTTAAATTTCAACTAATAGTATTCACATCATATAAGAAATTTTATTTCTAGATTAACTATATATTGATTTAGTAAAAAAATAAGAAACACAATTTATAAATCATACACTCATAGATTTTAAATTTATAAAACCTAATGATTAAATTAATTGTTCAATTAAACAACACTATTGCAAAAATATTTTATAAAAAATTCACGTAGAAAATGAATCACCTGTAGATTTTATTTATTTTTATTTTTACTAAATTATTTATTGCAAATGTGGATTTTTTTTATTTTTGCTTTTATAAAATTATTTATTGCAAAAAAATTATTTTGCTTCTAACTGACTTTATTCCTACAAATTTTTATGACCATTAAAAACATAACACAAAATTTAAAAAGTGTACCTTCTGAGGCTCTAGATTGGGCTGCAGTTCAAAAGGATATGAAAAATAAACTAGGCAGCGATATTTATGAAAGCTGGCTTAGAAAGATAGACTTTGTTGAAGAGATGAATAGTTATGTCTTACTTTCAGTTTCTACTAGATTCATCCGAGACTGGATTACTTCAAGATATTTAGATCAAATTTTGCAAATAGTAAAAACTTATAAGAAAGATTTAACAAGAATAGAGTTTAAGATTATTGAAAAAAATTCTGAAAATGAAATAGAAAATAGTATTACTAAAAATGAAAATAATGAAAACGTATCCTTTATTAAAGATACATATTTGCAATACAACAGAATAGACCCAAATAAAAGATTTGATAATTTTATAACCGGAACAAGTAATAAACTAGCCTATGAAGCATCCATGAAAGTTTCAGAAAATATTTCTCATTATAATCCGCTTTACATTTATGGGGGTGTTGGAATGGGAAAAACACATTTATTAAATTCAATTGGTCTTTCATTAAAAGAAAAAAACAAAGTTATGTTTATTTCTGCTGAGAGATTTATGTATCAGTTTGTAAAATCAATTAAATCTAATGATATGGTAAAGTTTAAAGAGTACTTTAGAAATACTGACATATTACTAATAGACGATATTCAATTCATGAATGGTAAAGAAGCAATGCAAGAAGAGTTTTTTCATACTTTTAATGCATTATTAGATAAAGGCTCACAAGTGATCATCTCTGCCGACAGAGCCCCAAACAAATTGTCAAGAATCCAAGATAGAATTAAATCAAGATTTGCTGGTGGTCTTGTTGTTGATATACAAAAACCAGACTATGAACTTAGAAGTAAAATTGTTAAGCAAAAAACAGAGGAGTTAAACATTTTTTATTCAAATCAAGTAAATATTTCAGATGAAATACAAAAATTTATAAGCACAGAAATAACTACAAGTATTAGAGAACTAGTAGGAGCAATTAATAGAGTTGTTTCTTTTTCAAGAATTTACAACAAAGTTCCAAATTTATCAGAAGTTAAGGTAGTTTTAAAAGATCTATTAAATATTGGAGAAAACAAGGTAACAATAGATTTAATACAATCGACTGTATGTAAATTCTTTAAAATTAGTAAAAGTGAGATGCTTTCTTCAAGAAGATCTAGATACCTTGTAAGACCAAGACAAACAGCAATATATTTAACAAAAATTTTGACATCCAAGTCACTGCCTGAGATTGGGAGAGAGTTTTCTAACAGAGACCATACAACAATCATACACTCAGTTAAAACTATTGAAAAATTAAAGGAAAAAGACCCAGAAATGACAAACAATATTAATAATCTAAAAAATCAGATATTATATAATAAAGAAAATGAAATTTAACGTTAACCAACAAGATCTGCAACAAGCACTTAGTTATTGCCAAGGTGTAATTGAAAAAAGAAGCACACTTCCTATTCTGTCAAATGTTTTATTAAATGCTAGTAATTCAAATTTAACAATTACTGCAACAGATTTAGATTTAATATTTATTCATCAAATTAACAATATTGAAGTTATAGAAGAAGGAAACACGACCACTACATCGTCTATTATGTATGACATCATAAGAAAATTTTCATCAGGAAAAAAAATTAATTTATCTTTGACGAATGTTAGTAAACTTCAAGTTGAGTCTGAAAAATCTGTTTTTAATCTAAATTGTATTAGTGCATCTGAGTTCCCACTAACTGACGAAAACTTTAATCAAAATGAATTTTCTATAAAATCAAAACAATTATTAAAATTATTAAATAAATGTAAATTTTCAGTTTCTAACGATGAAACTAGACACTACTTAAGTGGAATATTTTTTCATCAAACACAAAGTGAAGATAAAAATTTTTTAACAGCAGCAGCTACAGACAGTCATAGAATGTCTATTTCAAAAATAAGATTGGACCAACAAATAGATTTTGAACCAATAATACTTCCTAAAAAAACAATTTTTCAACTATGTTCGCTGCTAGAAAGTTATGATGGTGATGTTAAAATTTCAAATATTAAATCTAAAATAAAATTTGAATTAAATAATAGTATATTAATATCTAAGTTAATCGATGGAAAATTTCCAAATTACATTCAGGTAATACCCAAAAATAATCAAAAGAAACTAGAAATAGATTTAAAATTATTTTTAGACTCTGTTGATAGAGTTGCTTCAGTTTCATTAGATAAAAAAGATGGAGTTAAATTTAATTTGTCTAAAGACGTTCTAAACCTATCAGTTAACAACACAAATAGTGGTGATGGAAAAGAAAGTTTAAGCGTAAAGTTTGATCATGATCTAGAAATAAGTTTTAATTCTAGATATTTAATTGATGTAGCGTCACAACTTGATGGCGATAAGATTGAAATTTTTTTTAATGACACAGGGTCTCCAGCATTAATTAAAGATCCGGGTGATTTTGATAGTATATTTGTAGTAATGCCGATGAAAGGCTAGTTTAAAATATTAAGTTCAGAATAAATAGTATCTTCCAATTCCTTTGTAAAAATTTCTTTACTTAAACCAGGTTCAATAGGTTTTAAAATTGAAACAGTTAGAGTAGTATTAATTTTTTTTTGACCATGTTTTGGCCAAGTATTTCCAGAATTTATTGCAATTGGCTGACACGAAATATTTAATTCATTATAAATTCTACCAGATCCCTTTTTAAAAGGAGTTCTATCTTCTGGAGATAGCCTAGTTCCTTGTGGAAAAATTATTAATGGTCTTTCTGATGAATTTACTTGTTTTGAAATATCATCAAAAAAACCCAAGTTTTCTTTAGAAATTTTATTTCTTTTAATTGATATTGATCCTATTTTTTTCAAATACCAACCAAATATAGGAATCATTAATAATTCTTTTTTTAAAATAAAAACTGGAGAATTAAAGATAGTTTGTAAAAAAAAAGTTTCAAACATTGATTGGTGCGAAGAGGCTATAAAAAATTTTTTTCCGTTAATTATATTCTCTTTGCCTTTAATAATTATCTTAGTTGATAAAAATATTTTTAAACATAAAGATGTCCAAAAGCCCATAATTTTCCCACCAAATAAAACTATTTTCTTTGGTAGTAAGATTGCTGGTAAGAAGATTAAGGAAATAAAAACTATTCCTGAGAAAAAAAATAATGAAAATAAAAAATTTCTTATCATGTTAATCAAAAACTAAATCAAATCTTTTAGTTTTTGTCTTTTTTTAATAATATTAATTTTAGACCCTTTAATTATTAATTCTGGCGGTTTTGGTCTTACGTTATAATTTGAGCTTAGTGACATTCCATAAGCTCCAACATCACACATTACAACAAGATCTTTTTCTTTTAATTTCTGAAAACCTTTTATAGTTGTAAATTTGTCAGTACTTTCGCAAATTGGTCCAACAAATTCATAAGTTTTTTTTGAAATATTATTGCTTTTTACTGCAGGTATAGTTTGGTGATTTGCACCATATAATGCTGGCCTCATAAGATCATTCATTGCAGCATCTAATATGACAAAGTCTTTTTTAATATTTTCTTTAATATAAATAACTTGAGAAATTAAAAAGCCAATATTACCAACTATGGATCGCCCAGGTTCAAATATTATTTTTGCTTTCCGGTGTTTTAAAAATTTTTGTATAGCAATGTTATATTTTTGGTAGTTTAGTTTTTTGCTATTTTTCTCATAAGAAATGCCCATACCCCCACCTAGATCAATAAATTCAAAGGTATGACCACTTTTTTTTATTATTTTATTTACCACATTGAGCATTTTTTCGTATGGTTTGTGATCTAAAATTTGACTGCCAATATGAACACTTAAGCATTTAAGATTAATATTTTTAGAATAATTTGTAAAATTTACTAATTCAAAAAAAGTTTTTTCATCTACACCAAATTTATTTTCTTTTTTTCCAGTCGAAATTTGTTTTAACGTCTTAGCATCTGTATTGGGATTAAGTCTAATACCTATATTAACTATTTTTTTTTTTAATCTTGCAATTTTTTCAATTTCAATAATTTCACTTTTAGATTCAGCATTTATTAATAAAATTTTTTTATCAATTGCATAACTTATTTCAGTTGAGGTTTTACCCACCCCTGAAAAAACAATTTTTTTTGGGTCTATACCTGCTTTTAAAGCCATCATTAATTCACCCATTGAAACAACATCAGCACCTAACCCTAATTTTCCAATTTCTCTTATCAAGTTTACATTGGTATTAGATTTAACAGCAAAACAGATTAATGGAGAAAAAGAGCTAAAACTTTTTTTAAAATTTTTTATGTTTTCTGTTAGTTGTTTGTGTGAATAGCAATAAGTAGGTGTACCAAACTTTTTTGCAATTTTATGAACATTAACTTTTTCAATTGATAAGTTTTTATTTATATATTTCATCAATCTACTGACTTTGGAAAAACCATTTCATTTCCTTCATATTGGGGATCTCCTTTTTTTCCACATGAAAATAAGAAAGAACAAAGTATAGAAATTAAAATTAACTTTTTTATCATTTTAAGTTTTTTTATATTTCATTATCATTTTTTTGATATTATCAAAAGACGTTCCACCGTAAGATTTTTTAGAGTTTACAGAGTTTTTTACATTAAATATCTTTAAAACTTCCATTGTAAGCTTTGGTTCAATTTTTTTTAGCTCATCAATATTTAATTCATTCAATTTTTTCTTTTTCTTTTCTGCATAATTTACAATAGAAGCAGTAGTTTGGTATGCTTTTCTAAATGGCATTGAGTGATTTTTAACAAGATAGTCTGCTAAGTCAGTAGCTGTAATATAACCTGAGTTAGCAAGGTCTAACATTTGTTGTTTATTAGGTTTTAGATTCTTTAAAACCTCATTAAGAATAGCAATACTATTATTAAGGATTTCGTTAGATTTGAAGAGTATTTCTTTGTCATCTTGAAGGTCTTTAAAATAAGATATGGGAAGTCCTTTAAGAATTGTCAGCATTGAAAATAAATTTCCATAAACCATTCCAGTTTTCCCTCTTAAGTATTCTAACAAATCAGGATTTTTCTTTTGAGGCATTATTGAAGAACCAGTTACCACTTTATCTGAAAGTGTAATTAAGTTAAATCCATCAGAGTTCCAAATAATAAGTTCTTCAGCAATTCTTGAAATATGCATTGAACAAACAGAAGCGCTATATAAAAAATCTAAAACAAAATCTCTATCTGCAACAGTATCAATTGAATTATTTGTTGGTCTTTTAAAGCCTAGTTTTTTCGAAGTAAAATTTCTGTCAATATTAAAAGAAGTACCTGTTAAGGCGGCAACACCCAATGGACTCTCTGATAAACTTTCTAAATTATAGGTAAATCTTTTTTTGTCCCTATTAAACATTTCCACATAAGACATTAAATAATGAGCAAAAGACACAGCTTGAGCATTTTTTAAATGAGTAAACCCAGGCATTATGGTTTCAATATTTTTTTCTGAAATTTTGAGAATGGTCTTAATGATATTGTCTAGATTCTTATTAATTTCTTTAGTTGCTGAAGTTGTCCACATTTTAAAATCAGTAATCACCTGATCATTTCTAGATCTAGCTGTGTGAACATATCCAGCCTCTTCCCCTATAATTTGAAATAATCTTTTTTCAATATTCATATGAATATCTTCATACTTTCTATTATATTCAAATTTATTTTTTAAAATCTCTTTCTCAATTTTATTGAGCCCAAAAATTATTTTATTCTTAATTTTAAAAGAAATGATTTTTTGTCTAAATAACATCTCAACATGCACAATTGATCCTAAAATATCTTCTTGAAAAAGCTTTTTATCAATATCTATTGAATTACCAACTTTTTGAAACAAAGTTGAGGCATCTTTTTTTATTCTCGATCCCCATATTGCCATATTGTTTTTATTTTTTACCATGATAATTAATTATACATATTTAGTATGAAATTATTATTAATATTTATCTACCTAATAACTAGCAACATTAGTTATGCTCTAGAAAAACCTAATATAAAAAATTTAGTTTTATCAAAAAATCCAAAAATATATGAGGAAGTAGTTTTTAAGGATTCAAACGATTACGATGTAAATTTAGATGATTTTAAAGGAAAATTGTTGATATTAAATTTTTGGGCTACTTGGTGTGCTCCCTGCAGAGAGGAGATGCCATCCCTAGATGACTTACAATCAAATAGTAATTTTGATAATTTAAAAATTTTCCCTATTAATATTGGTCAGGAAAATCTCTCTAAATCTGATGCTTTTTTTAAAGAAATAGGCATTCAAAATCTAGAAATATATTTTGATGCACCAATTACTCTAGCTAAAAAATTTTCTTTAAGAGGGGTTCCCACAACTATTTTATTTAATAAAAAAGGTGAAGAGTTTGGACGTATTATGGGAACTATTGATTTTAATAACTTAGAGTTTATTAATTGGATAAAACAATACGATTAATCTTTAAAAAAATAAGCAAAACTAACCAACGCTACTACAGCAATAAATTGAAGCAAAACTCTCAGCTGCATCAGCTTGTTTGAATATTTTTTGCTGGTTTCACCACCCTTGAATAAGGTTCCTATTCCTAAGATCATGACAATTGCCACAACTATTAAAAGCATAATACTCAAAATTTTAAGTAATGTTCCAGATATCATAAAACTATTGTAGAATATTTTTTAATAAAAAAACATAATAAAAACATCTATGACACTTTGTCTATCAACTACAATTATTAAGCCAGAAAAAGATATACCTATTAATAATGCTATTATTTTACTGCATGGCTATGGGGGTGATGGAAAAGACATAAGTATGCTGACCTTAAATTGGAAAAGATTTCTACCTAATACTGTTTTTTTATGTCCAGATGGTCACGAGGAATGCAAAATTAACCCAGCTGGCTTTCAGTGGTTTGACTTAACCAAAGATGATCCAAGTTACATTCTAGCAGAGTCTAAAAAAGCAGAAACTAAACTTCAAAAATATATTGAAGAAGTTAAAAGTGAGTATGGTCTTAACAATTCTCAAATTTGCTTATCAGGATTTAGTCAAGGATGTATGATGTCTATTAATTTAGGTTTAACGGGCAATCAAAATTATAATTGTATTGTTGGTTTTTCTGGTAAAATAATAAATCAAGATGATCTTAGTAAAAGAAAATCTTCTTCTACTAAAATGCTCTTGATACACGGTGATCAAGATGCAGTTGTATCACCAACATTTTTATTAGAGGCAAAAGATTTTCTAATTAGAAATAATATTGAAATTGAAACAAAAATGATAGAAAATTGTGAACATCATATCCCTATTGAAGCATCAAGTGCAGCTTTAAATTATATTAAAAATAATTTTCAAATATAATTAAATTCTATTTATTGATAAATTAATTTTTTTCAGTTAGAGTTTTTTATAATGATTTTTAACGATCAGAGTTTGTCTTTAGAAAAATGTCCTGCGTTAGTCTTAAATGCTGATTATAGACCTTTAAGTTATTATCCATTGTCTTTATGGAGCTGGCAAGATTCTATAAAATCTGTTTTTTTAGATAGAGTTACTATAGTCAGTAATTATGACAGAGTTATTAGAAGCCCATCGTTTAAAATGAGGTTACCAAGTGTTATTGCATTAAAAAGTTTTATAAAACCACAGTCTAATCCTAGCTTCACAAGATTTAATGTTTTTTTAAGAGATAAATTTTCCTGTCAATACTGTGGAAGTGGTGAAGATCTTACTTTTGATCATTTACTTCCAAGATCCAAAGGTGGACAAACTAATTGGGATAATGTTGTAACTGCCTGTTCTTCATGCAACGTAAAAAAAGGTGGAAGATTATTAAAAAATTTGGATATGACCTTAAATCATGAGCCATATCAACCATCTACAGAAGACCTACACAAAAATGGTAAAAATTTCCCACCAAATTTCCTCCACAAGAGCTGGATGGATTATTTGTATTGGGATGTTGAGTTAGAAGCTTAATTATATTTTTTCAGAAATATTAATAGCAATTTTTGATCCAGTTTTAATCAATTTATCTAAAATAGAATACATTCCTTTTTTAGTTGCACCTTCTTTATAGGCTATATCTTTATGATGCAGCTCATCTTCTCTAAACTTAATTATTTTTTCTTTTAATTTTTTCTCATCATTTTCTAATTCATTAATTTGATTTAGATAATGTTCATCAATTACTTCTTCTACTGAAGCAGTGCATAGCATAGCAGCTTTTTTCCCTAACATTGTTGAGCCAAAACCAAGTCCGACACCAAGTAAATCCCACAAAGGTAAAAATTTTGTTGGTTTTATATTTCTTTTTTTAATTTCATTTTCAAAATACTCACAGTGTTCTTTTTCGTGAATTTTCATTTCTTCAATTTTCTTTTTTAGATTTTCATCTTTAACAAATGTATTTAGAGCCAGTAATTGACCTTCATAAATTTTTACTGCACCTCGTTCACCTGCGTGATCAACTCGAATAAATTCTTTTACTTTTTCTTTATTTGTTTTTTTCATAAGTTAAGAAAAGTTTTATAGTTATAGTTGTAATTATTAAAGAGATAAAAATATTTATTGTAGCAAGAGATAATCCAAAAATTTTAAAAGTTGCATCTTTACAGCTAACTGTGACTTCTTTTAGCTGATTTAAGAGAGCTTCTTTAGTCAAATCAGTATTGTTAGAATTTAAGTCACAAACTAAAGATTCTTTTATGAAACCTTGCTCTATCCCAAAATGATAAAAGGATATAATGAACGCTATAATGAATGTAATACTTAAAATTATTAAAAAAAATCTTTCAAATTTTTGAATAAAAATAAAAAGTAAAATTAAAACTATTGAAATGACATAAGGTATTCTTCCAATTAAACAAAGATTGCAAGGTGGATGACCCAAAATATATTCAATAAAATAGGCTGTTGATATAGCGAAAATACTAAATAATAATATAAGATGAAGTGTAGTTTTTCGGTTAATCATAATTGTGTTATTTAATTACAAAATATATTAGGGCAAAAATTAATACAATTATAATGCCTAATATTGTAAACCATTTTGCAGCATCAGTTTTCATAAATTTACTAAAAATATCACCAAATTTATATGATAGGTATGAAACGATAAAAAACCTTAACCCTCTAGAAAATAGACAGATAATGAAAAATATAGGCAAATTAAAACCAATCATACCACTAGTTATTGTGAACACTTTAAAGGGCAAAGGTGTAAATCCAGCAAGAAATAAAGTAGCAAGCCATATATAAAGACCGCTTCCTTCAGATAAGCTATTTTTAAGATTAATTACTTTTTCTTCATAATTATAAAATTCTACTACAACCATTCCAAGATCAAAAAAATAAGATCCAATAAAATATCCAAGGATACCCCCAAGTGAAGAAAATAAAGTAGCAATTAAAAAAATTTTTAAATAATCATTTTTTTTTGCAATAACCATTGGAGCAATCATAACGTCAGGTGGAATTGGAAAAAAAGAACTTTCAGTGAAAGATAAAATTGCAAGAAAAGTATTCGATCTCTTGTGAGCAGCAAGTTTTAAAGTTTTTTGATATAATTCGTTAAGCATTTTTTTGTTTTTAATATAAATTATGTTCTTATACTATTTAATTTTATTGTTATAATGAGTAAAAGGAAGGGCGAATGGCGGAACTGGTAGACGCGCACGACTCAAAATCGTGTTTCGCAAGAAGTGAGAGTTCGATTCTCTCTTCGCCCACCAATATTTTATGGAAATAAACAGAGTTAATAATTTATTAGAATTATTTTATAATCAATACCAAACACAAGATAAAACAAGTGTGTTTTTGCAGCCCTTAAAAGAAGTTGAAAAAAAATATTCTTGGGAGGATGTGTATTCAAATATCATTAAACTTTCTGAAGAAATATCAAAGTATATAAAAAAAGGTGATAGATGCTTGTTAATATCAGAAAATAGACCTGAATGGATGATATCAGACTTATCTATTATGCTTTCAGGTGGAATAACGGTTCCGGCTTACACAACTTATACAGAAAGAGACTACGAGTATATAATTGATGATTGTTCTCCAACTGTTTTAATCATTTCTGATAAGACACAGTATTTAAAGATAAAAAATATAATACCTAAAAAAAAATTTATAAAAAAAATAATTTTTTTTGATGTAATTGAAGAATTTAATCAAGAACTTCATATAAATATTAATCAAATATTTGAAAATAAAAATTTTAGCTTGATAAATTTTTCTGAATTAAAAATTCAAAGAAAAGATGTTGCCTGTATAATTTATACATCTGGTACTCAGGGAAATCCAAAAGGTGTTGTATTAAGTCATGGTGGAATTTTAAATAATTGTGAAGGAGCACTTGGTTTATTAAAAGAGTTTGTCTCAAAAAAACCTAAATTTTTGACATGGCTACCTCTTTCTCACTCATACGAGCACACAGTCCAATTTGTTCAAATAGTTGTGGGAGCACAGGTATTCTATGCTGAGAGTATAGAAAAACTTATAAAAAATATGGGAAATTGTTCCCCAGAGATAATGACGGCTGTTCCTAGATTTTATCAAAATTTACATCAAAAAATAAATACTAATTTTAGTAAAGCAGCAGGAATAAAAAAATTCTTAATTAATCAAACTATTAAACTTGGAAATAAGAAATTAAATAGGGAGCCATTTTCATTAATAGAAAGTTTAACAAATTTTATCTGTGATCTATTGGTAAGAAAGAAAATTAAAGAACAATTTGGTGGAAATTTAAAGGCATTTATTTCAGGAGGAGGAGCACTAGATAAGGAAGTGGGTTGCTTTTTAAATGCAATTGGTCTCCCAACTTTACAAGGATATGGATTAACTGAAACATCTCCTGTGGTAAGTTGTAATTCTATTAATGAAATAAAAGTAGAAACAGTGGGTAAACCCTTTAGAGGAAATTTAGTTAAAATTGCAAATGATGGTGAGATTCTGGTTAAAGGAGAAAATGTTATGTTGGGTTATTGGAATAATGAAGAAGAAACAAATAAAGTTTTAAAAAATGGATGGTTATCTACAGGTGACATAGGAGAGTTTGATGGTGAGTTTTTAAAAATAACAGATAGAAAAAAAGATATAATTATAACCCCAGGTGGAGATAATATTTCTCCAACTAAAATAGAGAGTGATTTAAATAAATCTAATTTCATAGAGCAAAGTTTAGTTTATGGTGATAATAAACCTTATCTAGTCTGTCTAATTGTTTTAAGTTCAGAATATAAAAATATAAAGAATGAAGAAATTCAAAAAGAAATAGAAAAAATAAATAAAAATTTAAGTAAAATAGAAAAAATAAAAAAATATTTTATAATTAAAAATCAATTTACAATTGAAAACAATATGATGACACCTACTTTAAAATTAAAGAGATATAAAATTATAAAAACTTATCAAAACGAGTTAGAAAAACTTTTTAATTAATTTTTATAAAAATCATTATTAGTCGCATAAACGTTAATGTTTTTTACATAACAAAAAGATTAAAAAAACTTTTTTTAAAAAAAATAAATTTGCAATTTATTAATTAATTAATGAATTGACATAACTTGTATAAAAAAATAAAAATAAGTTAATAGCGAATCACTTTGATTCGTTTAACTTAAACAGGGAGCTAAAGATGGCTACAAAGAAAAAAGCTAAAAAAGCTAAAAAGAAAACTAAGAAAAAAGCTAAAAAAGCTAAAAAAGCGAAGAAAAGAAAAAGATAGTATCTTAGACTTTTCAAAAAACGCTTCTCATAACGTTATGTGTGAGAGGCGTTTTTTTTGCCCTAATTTTTAATCTTCAGTATCGGTAATTGGCTCTGAATCAGTATCAGGCTCTGCAGCAGGTTCTTTAATTTTCGTTGGTGCAGCTATAGCTTTTGCTTGGCCTTCTAAATTTCTCTTTAATGCTTTATCTAGTTTTTTCTGCGTATCTTCTAGTGATACACCCATCACTATTTGAAATTCTGATAAAATTCTTTCATACGCTTTTTCAAACAATTGTCTCTCACTGTATGATTGATCAACCATTAAGTCGTCACCTTTATTTAAATCTCTAACAACTTCTGCAAGCTCATAGATTTTACCTGAAGAAATCTTTGCTTCATATTCCTGTGCTCTTCTACTCCACATAGATCTTTTAATTTTTGGCTTACTTTTTAAAATAGAAATACATTTATTGACCTGATTTATTGTTGCAAGAGGTCTAAGATGAGATTGTTTATTCACGGGAACCATACCATTGGCTTTGTCTTTTTCAAATTTAAGAACATATGTCTCAACATCAATTCCACCAATATTAATTTTTTTAAACTCTGTAATTTGGCCAACACCATGTTTTGGGTAAACAACGTAATCTTTAACTTTATATTCTCTTTTTTCTGTTTCTTGTTTTTTAACCTTTATAATCTCAGGTTTAACTTCATTACTTTTTGAAATTCTTAAATTATCAGTTTTTATTTCTACTTTTTCTGGAGCAGCTTTTTTAGAAACTGTTTTTAAATTCTTTTTAATTTTAGTTGCAGTTACTTTTGTTGCTTTAGTTTTTTTAACTGGAATATTTTTTTTAATAACTTTAGCTTTAGGGGGTGTAGACTTTTTAACTACCTTTGCTTTAGTTTTTTTTTTTACTTTTTTCTCAGGAGTTTTTTTAAAGATTTTCGCTAAAATATTTGTCGTACTTGTTTTCTTCATTTTTATATTTTTCATTATCCTTGGGAGGATCTTTTTTAATAGTTATATTTGGCCAAATTTCAGAATACTTTGTATTTAGTTCAAGCCATTTTTCGCTCCCAGACTCAGTATCTGCTACTATCGCATCTACTGGACATTCTGGCTCGCAAACGCCACAATCTATACACTCCTCCGGTTTAATTACAAGCATATTTTTGCCTTCATAAAAGCAATCAACAGGACAGACTTCAACGCAGTCCATTAGTTTACACTTAATACATTTGTCATTTACAACGTATGTCATTTTCCTAATTCACCTTTTACTTTTAATTTTAAGTCTCCCATTGTCTTCGCATCCACATATAGCAAGCCTGAGAGTCTTCTCATTAAGTTTGTTTCATAAATGTCTGCACTATCGTTTGAATAGATGATTTTCCACAATGACTCAATTATTTTAATCTTATCAGAATCTTGAACATTTTTAACCTCTCTAGTAAAATCTAATATTTGATTTGAATTTTCTTCAACAAGTATTGCTTCTGACATAATTTTATCAATTTCAGAGATTGGTGCACCTAAATCAATAAGTGTCTCTTTAATGATATCTTCTTCTTTTTTTTCATAAGCCTCATCTATTTTTGCTGCATGAATTAGTAAGGCAGCAATTTTGGAATAAGAGTTGTCTTGAGGTTCATTTTTTTCTTTGTTTTTAAAAAAGCTAATCATTAATTTAAATTTAAGTTTTTCAGTATTTTAAACGGGCTATTTGAAGTGTCTATTTTTTTAAAAGTTTTTTTAATTTGTTTTTTTGGATTATACCTAAAATAAATATCATTGTCTTTTTCTAATGTTTTATAATTCATTTTTTCAATCAATTTCTTAAAGTTATCTTTACTACATCCTAGTAAATTAAGCATCTCTGGTACTAGCTTAATTTCTTTAATCTTTTCGGGGCTAGCGTTAATAATTAGCACAAACAATCTTTCTAGAATGTCAATTCTAACAAAATAATTATCAAAATTTTCAAATCCACATAAAAGCATAAATTTTTTATTTTTTTTATTTTTGTCATCTAAAAAATTTAAACCAAACGTAGGTGGTGTTAATTCAAAATATTTTTGGTTAAAATTCTTCCATAATAAAGTTCTTAAAGAAACAGCTTCAGGTTTTAATAGTTTGAATAAAAAAACATGATAACGTCCAAACTTTACACCTAGGTCTCTTAAAATTTTTCTTTCATCTTGTCCAAGTTTTTTCAAGTATTCGGTAACCATCTCTCTTTTAATTACACCATTGTTTTCATACAATTGGTAAGCTAGAGCTTTAATAGATGAGTTACTTTCCTTTAAATTTCTTAGATCAATTAAACTTTTTAGTACTAAATTAATTTTTTCATTGATCCATTTTTCAATAAATTCTGATAATTTTTGTTTTTCATTATTCTCCAGAAGATCATCTACTATTAAAAGTATATCTGGATTTAAATAATCTTTTCCAGTTACTAATTTTGCGATAGGAAAATTTTTCCAGTAAATTTTAAAATCATCTTTTAATTCAATCAGACCTGTTTCTATGATTAACTGAACTCTTTTTTGAAGCTCGGGCCCCACAGTCTGTCTTGCTGCCTTTTTCAATGATTTAATATCAGTTTCTAAAGCTCCAACTTTTAAGTCCATTTCAAATTTTAAACCTTTTAAATCACCAATAAACTGTTCATCAATTATTACCTTATCGTCTTCCATTATTTCAGTTTTAAAATCAATATCTTGGTTTAAGCCTCGTGCGAGTACACTGGCTCGTTTATCAATAAATGTTTTTGTAAGTTCTTCATGTAATCTATCTGATAATCTGTCTTCTAATAGTTTTGTTTTTTCTATCCAATAATCTTGATTTTCAACCCAATTAATTTTATTGGAAACATATGACCAAGTTCTAACATTTGCAATTCTATTTGACAAAGAATCTACATTTCATTCTAATTTATCTAATTTCATTAACTGTAATCTCATATAATCATTGGTAATTTTACCTTCATTGCTATTTAAAAAATTGAATACCTTACCAACAACCTCAATATGATTTCCATATGTTTTTTTCACAAAGTCTGGAATTTGACAACACTCCCAAAGCAATTCAAGTGTTTCTCTATTGTTTTCAATTTTGTTACCTTTCATATCTTTTAAAAAATATTTTAATACTTTTTCATCTCCACACTCGTGTATTTTTCTTAACCAATCTTTGTTCGGTTTTTCTTCAAGTGATTTAATTAAACTTAAAGCGTTATTAAAATTTAAATTAGAATTTCTCCAAAATAACATTCTAATTTCTTCAAATTTATGATTTTCAAGTAATTCTACTTCTTCAGCTGAAATGTCTTTACAGTCTCCCGTAACTCCAAAATTACCATCATTTAAATATCTACCTGCTCTTCCAGCAATTTGCCCGATCTCAGACATGTTAAGACGTCTTAATTTTTTACCATCAAATTTTTTAAGGTTTGAAAAATATACATTTTCTAAATCCATATTAATTCCCATACCAATTGCATCAGTTGCAACTAGAAAATCAACATCTCCTGATTGATATAATTCAACCTGAGCATTTCTTGTTTTTGGACTTAGAGAACCCATAACAATAGCTGCTCCACCTTTTTGTCTACGTACAAGTTCGGCAATTGCATAAACTTCTTCAGTTGAAAAAGCAATTATTGCTGTTTTTCTATTTATTCTTGAAATTTTTTTATGCCCTACGTAAGTAAGTTTTGAAAGTCTTTCTCTATTTATAAACTCAGTATCTTCATTCAACTTATTAACTATTTTTTTAATAGTACTAGATCCCATGAACATAGTTAGTTTTTCTCCACGAAGATTTAATAATCTATCAGTAAAAATATGACCTCTCTCATGGTCTGCACACATTTGTATTTCATCAATACCGACAAAATCTAAATGCTTATTGATTGGCATCGATTCTACTGTGCAAAGAAAATATTTAGCATTAGGGGGAATTATTTTTTCTTCACCAGTGATTAATGCAACTTTATCAGAACTTATTTTTTTTATAATTTTGTCATATACCTCTCGCGCAAGTAGACGTAATGGAAATCCAATCATTCCAGAATCAAATGAAAGCATAGTTTCTATTGCGAGATAGGTTTTGCCGGTATTTGTTGGACCAAGAACAGCTGTAATTTTATTTTTAGACATTTCTATTGATGGTACCCAAAATTTTTACTCCACCACATATTGTTGTCCCTAGAGAACAAAAATAGGCTAAAACATGACCGAATCGTAAGGATAAAAGTTCTCATTTGTTCTTTATATACTAATTAATTTAACATAATAAAAAACAATTCTGTATTAGTATTTTATAACAAAGTTATGAATAAAAAATTGTGGGAAGCATCAACTAGTCAGAAAAAAAAATCTCTTTTATCGAATTATGAGCAATTCATTTCAAAAAAATTCAATAAAAAATTTAATCAAAAATATGAAAGTATTTTAAAATGGAGCATTGAAAACCCAGGTAATTTTTGGAGTTCTATTTGGGATTTTTCTGAAATTAAAGGATTTAAGAGTAAAATTAAGATAAAAAAATCAAAAATATTTTATAAAAATAAATTTTTACTAAATTCAAAGTTAAACTTTGCTGAAAATTTATTATCAAAAAATAATAAGGATAAAGTAATAACGTTTATAAGCGAGAACAGTTTTCGAGAAGAAAGAAGCTGGCAAGAACTAAATCTTAATGTAAGTAAAATATCTAAATTTTTAAAAAGCATTAATATTAAAGAAAAAGATAGGCTTGCAGCATATATGCCCAATACCATTGAGACAGTTGAGGCATTTATAGCTTCCTCTTCTTTAGGAGCAATATGGTCCTCATGCTCACCAGATTTTGGAGTTAAAGGGGTAGTAGAACGTTTTTCACAAATCAGTCCTAAAGTTTTATTTGTAGTAGATAAGTATTTTTATAATGGAAAAATAATAAATATTTTAGAAAGAATTCCTCTAATTCTAAAAGAGATACCTTCAATAGAATATGTTGTTATTGCTAATTACCCAGGAGAAAAATATTTAAAAAATAAATATTCATATAAAAAAGTAAAAGTATTCAAATGGAATGAGTTAATGAAAAAAGAATCTGAAAAGATTCAATTTTCTAAATTTGATTTTGAGCAAGATCTTGCAATATTGTATTCAAGTGGAACCACAGGAAAGCCGAAGTGTATATGTCATAGAAGTGGTGGAGTTTTGCTTCAGCATAAAAAAGAGCATCAGCTTCACTGTGATATCAGAGAAGGTGATAATGTTTTTTATTTTACTACTTGTGGATGGATGATGTGGAACTGGCTGGTAAGTGTCCTAGCTTCAAAAGCATCCATTGTTTTATTTGATGGGTCGCCAATGTATAAAAAAAATGATTTATTATTAAAAATAGCTGAAAAAGAAAAAATTACCTTATTTGGTATTAGTGCAAAATATGTTGATGCTCTTCGTAAATCTAAGCCTACTTTAAAATATAAGTATAAATTATCAAAATTAAGAACAATTTGTTCAACTGGATCCCCATTATCAAATGATGGGTTTAAATATATCTACGAGAACATAAAAAAAAATGTTCATTTATCCTCTATATCTGGAGGTACTGACATTGTTTCTTGTTTTGTCTTGGGAAATTTATATCAGCCGGTAATTCTAGGTGAAATACAAAATAAAGGTTTAGGTATGAATGTTGATGTTTTTAACGAAAAGGGCGAGTCTTTAAAAAATAAAAAAGGAGAGCTAGTGTGTAAAAACCCTTTCCCATCAATGCCTTTAAAGTTTTGGAATGATAAAAATGATATTAAATTTAAAAAAGCATATTTTAATAATTTTTTAAACACATGGTATCACGGTGACTATGCGGAGATAAAGAAAGGTGGTGGCTTTATTATCCATGGTAGATCAGATACAACACTCAACCCTGGGGGAGTGAGACTTGGAACTGCTGAAATATACTCTGAGGTAGAAAAGTTTATAGAAATTAAAGAGTCTATTGTTGTTGGTCAAGCATGGGATAATGATGTTAGAATTATTTTGTTTATAGTTTTAAACCCCAAATATGTGTTGAATGAAGATTTATTAAAAAAAATTAAAATACAAATTAGAAAAAATGCATCTCCAAGACATGTTCCATCTAAAATTATAGTAGTCGATGACATTCCAAGAACTAAAAATGGAAAAATAGTTGAACTAGCTGTAAAAAATACAATAGAAGGAAATGAAATTAAAAATAAAGAAGCGCTAGCAAATCCAAGAGTTTTAGATCAATATAAAAATTTAAAGGAATTAAATTATTAAATGTTAAAAAATATAGTTAAAGGTCTAAAACCATCCTCTACTTTAAAAATTAATGAAATCTCTAGAAAGCTAGAAGATAAAGGTGAAAAAATATTTAAATTTGGATTTGGCCAATCTCCATTCCAAGTACCCAATGATATTGTTAATGCGTTGAAAGATAATGCCCATCAAAATAAATATTTACCAATGCAAGGTCTTAATGAGCTTAGAGATGCTGTTGCAAAATATACATCAGTTAAAAAAGATTATAATTACAAACCTGAAAATATAATTATAGGTCCTGGTTCAAAAGAATTAATGTTTTTATTACATATTATATTTGATGGAGAAATAATACTGCCAGCACCAAGTTGGGTTTCTTATGCCCCACAAGCAATTCTTGGAAGAAATAAAATTCAATCAATTCAAACAAAAAGAGAAAATAATTGGTTTCCTACTGGATCTGAAATTGAAGAAGTTATTTTAAAAGACAAAAATAAAAACTACCTATTATTTTTGAATTCACCAAATAATCCATCTGGGCAGATTTGTAAAAATTTAGAAGAAATTAGTGAGATTGCTAAAAAATATAATCTTATTATTTTATCAGATGAAATTTATTCTGAGTTGAGTTTTGATGAAGAGTTCAAATCTATTTCTAGTTATTGCCCTGAAAAAACCATTATAAGTACAGGCTTAAGTAAGTGGTGTGGAGCAGGAGGTTGGAGATTGGGTTATTTTATTGTTCCAGATTCTTTAAATATTTTAAAAAATTCAATTAATGTTTTAGCTAGTGAAACCTTTTCTGCTGTCAGCGCGCCAATTCAATATGCTGCAATTACTGCTTATACAAGCGATCATAGTAAATATATTGATAGTTCTAAAAATATTCTCAAAGCAGTTGGTGATTATGTTTATGAAAATCTAAAATCAAACAAGGTTTTAATTAATAAACCCCAAGGTGGATTTTATCTTATGCCAGAATTTTTAAATAAAAAATTTAATACATCATCAGAAATGTGCGACAATATTTTAAAGGAAACAGGTGTAGCGTTATTACCAGGATCAGATTTTGGTTTTGATAAAAATAAGATGCTAGCAAGACTAAGCTTTACAGACTTTGATGGTCAAGAGTTTATGAAGCAAACTCAAAACGGACAAGCAATTGATAAGAACTTAATTTTAAAACTTGCACCTAAGATTGTTGAGGGTGTGGACAAGTTAAAAAAATGGTCAACGTCAACATAACTACTTGGTATACATACACACTTAATTACTGTTAAAATTAATTAATAAAAATAACGATATAAAGGAGAGAACATGAAAAAAGTATTAACATCTCTATCAAGCGCTCTACTAATATTTGTTGCATCTTTATCTTTTACCGGTGTTGCAAAATCTGCAGAGTTCTTCACGATAGGAACAGGTGGACCAACTGGAGTATATTTCCAAACTGGTAACGCAATTTGTAAAATGCTGCACAAATCAGCAATTGCTAAAGAACATGGAAGAAAAAAAGGTATAGATAAAGCTTACAGATGTACGGCACCTTCAACTGGCGGATCAAACTATAATATTGGTCAAATTGCAGCTGGTGAATTTCAATTTGGTGTGGCTCAGTCTGACTGGCAATATCATGCCGTAAATGGATCAAGCAAATGGGAAGGTAAACAGTACAGCGATTTAAGAGCTGTATTCTCAGTTCACAATGAACCTTTTCAAATTTGGGCAAGAAAAAAGGCAAAAGTAAAAGATTTTGCTGGGCTTGAAGGAAAAGTTGTAAACATTGGTAACGCTGGTTCAGGTCAAAGAGGAACTATGGAAGTACTTATGGATGCAAAGGGAGTTAACAATAGCTTCTTCAAATCAACTACTGAATTAACTTCATCTGAACAAGTAAAAGCCTTATGTGATGGTAAAATTGATGCTTTTGGTTATTCGGTAGGGTTTCCGAATGGAGCTATGGAGAATGCAGCTTCTTGTGGAGCAAAAGCTTTACCCATCAACTTAACAGGTCCTGAGGTTCAGGGGCTAATTGATGGTGCTGCTTATTACGCTAAAGCTGTAATTCCTAAAGGAACTTACACAGGACAGAAAAAAGATGTAACTACTTTTGGTGTTAAAGCCACTGTAGTGACTTCGGCTGATGTTTCTGATGAACTTGTATACTTAGTTGTAAAAGCTGTGATGGAAAATTTTGATGATTTCAAAAAACAACATCCTGCTTTTTCTTCTTTAAAAAAAGAAGATATGATTGCTGATGGTTTATCAGCTCCATTACACCCAGGTGCAATTAAATATTATAAAGAAGCTGGATTAATGTAATCCAACTCCTTAATTAAATTAAAAGGCCTGATATATTTATCGGGCCTTTTTTTTGTTATAGAGTATCATTTTGAAAATGAATCAAAGCATTATCAGTAAAGTAGAAAACAAGATTAGTGAGGATTTATCACCAACTAGAAATCTTACTGGTCTGCATTTAAAAATTGTTGGAATTATTGCGGTTATTTGGTCGTTATTTCAGCTTTGGTACGCTTCTCCATTTCCTTTCATGTTTAATATTGGAATGTTTAAAGGACTACCTGCTAGAGCGATTCATTTAGGTTTTGCTTTAACATTAGCTTTTTTAATTTATCCAATTTCAAAAAGAAGAAAAATTTCTATTTTTGATATTCTGATTAGTTTTATGGCTGCTTTTTGTTGTTTATATATTTATTTTTTTTATGACCAATTAGTTGATAGAGGGGGAATTCTTTTAAGCGTTACAATTTGGGAAAAATTCAATTTACCAATTGAATTAATTATCGGCAGCTGTGGAATTTTAATACTCATTGAGGCAACAAGAAGAGTTTTTGGTTTACCTTTAGTTATCATTGCAGTTTGTTTTTTGTTATTTTCATATTTTGGAAGATATGCACCAGAAATAATTTCTCATGGCGGGCTTTCATTAAATAGATTGGTTGGGTTTCAGTGGCTTGATCAAGAGGCCATATTTGGAATTCCCATAGGCGTTTCTGTAGATTTTATTTTTCTATTTGTTTTATTTGGAGCACTTCTAGAAACAGCTGGTGGTGGTAAATATTTTTTAGACTTAGCTTTTGGAATGGTAGGTAAAATGAGAGGTGGGCCTGCAAAAGCAGCAATTTTAGGGTCTGGAATGACAGGTTTAATTTCAGGATCTTCAATTGCGAATACAGTTACTACAGGAACTTTTACAATTCCAATAATGAAAAAAACTGGTTTTTCTAAAGAAAAAGCTGGAGCTATTGAAGTGTCATCATCAGTTAATGGTCAGTTAATGCCACCTGTAATGGGTGCTGCTGCATTTGTAATGGCAAGTTTTTTAGGGGTTACATATTTTGAAGTTGTTAAGCATGCATTTTTACCAGCAATTATTTCTTATGTAGCATTATTTTATATTTCTCATCTTGAAGCTTTAAAATTAAATTTAAAAGGAATGGACGAAGTTGATATTCCAAATCTAAAAAAAACATTTTTATCAGGCTTACATTTTTTAATACCCATTTTTGTTCTGGTATATATGCTTGTATATTTAAGATTTACAGCTTCATACTCAATATTTTTTGCAACAATTGCATTAATTATTGTGAATTTAGTTTACATAGTAATTAAAAATCAGGATTTTAAAGAGGCTATAAAGACTTGGTATAACCAAACTTTAGTTGGTTTTCAAAAGGGTGCTTTAAATATGGTTGGTGTTGGAATAGCAATAGCAACTGCCGGTATAATAGTTGGAGCCGTTGGTTCAACAGGGTTAAGTACAAATTTAATTATAGTTATAGAATTTATTGCAAAAGATAATGTTATTATTTTATTATTTTTAACAATAATTTTATGCTTATTACTTGGAATGGGGCTCCCGACAACTGCAAATTATGTTGTAGTTGCATCATTAATGGCAACAGTATTGGTTGATGTTGGTAATGCATCTGGCTTTGTGTTTCCTCTTATTGCAGTTCATTTATTTGTCTTTTATTTTGGTTTAATGGCTGATGTCACTCCCCCAGTTGGACTTGCTTCATATGCGGCAGCGGCTATTTCAGGAGGTGATCCACTTAAAACTGGTCTTCAAGCTTTTTGGTACAGTTTAAGAACTGGTATTTTGCCCATTGTCTTTTTATTTAATCACGAGCTACTATTAATAGGTATTGAAAATATTTGGCATGGATTACTAGTAATTATTACTTCTTTAATAGGAATATTGGTCTTTACTTCTGCAACTCAAGCTTGGTTTATTAATAGATTAAGATGGTATGAGATAATAATTTTTTTATTAATCTCTATTTCACTATTAGCACCAGAATTTGTTTTAAATAAATTTTATCCAAAATACAATTACATGGATATTAACAAAATTCATTTAATGAAACTGGATCCTAATAAAGAAGCCAGATTCAAAGTAACACGTCCAAGTAATTATGGTGAAAGATATAAGTTATTTGTAATTAAAAAAGATACTTTTGAAATAGAATATAGTTTAGAGCAATATGGAATTAGTTTAATTAAAGAAGATAGTAGAGTCATTGTAGATACTCTGCAGTGGAATGGTAAAGCCAAAAAAAGCGGGTTTGAAACTGGTGATTATATAAGTGAATTTAAATTAGAAAATGCAGATAGACCAAATAAGGGAGTCATTTATCCAATAGCAATTTTACTATTAATTATCTTTGGTTATTTAAACTCTAGAAGAAAAGAATAATTATCCACCAGGACCAAGATCAGATGGTTTTATTTTTAAAATTTTCCATATACCTGATGCTGAAGTTATAATTTTATCATTACATCTGAGCTCACAAAATAAAAATACCAGTGTATTTGTCTTTTTAAGAATTCTTGTAAAACCAGTGACTTCATTACCCGCTTTAGACGCACCAATAAACTTTAGGTCTAATGAAATAGTTACACAAGGTGCATTTCCAGATGCTCTATGTGCAGCAGTCCCCGCTCCCGCATCAATTAAGGCTGATAAATAACCACCGTGAGTTATCCCAGCAGCATTTAAATGATTTTCATTAATTGTAGTTTTAAATTCATATTCTGTTTCAGAAATAGTTCTAAATAAAACTCCACCATTGTGTTTCATAAAACCAGGCTTAATACTTATTTGCTCAAATTCATTACTCATAGTTATTTATAGTATGAAAGTTAAAATTAATAAAATTATAAAAACAATTATAAAAAAATATATAACTGATTTTTGTAGTGATGATTTTAGTAGCCAATCTAACATTGTTATTTATCCTTTTTGGTGGACCGCCCAGAACTCGAATCTGGAATCTCCCGGTTCGTAGCCGAGCGCCTTATCCAATTTGGCCAGCGGTCCTTAATTAAATAATTTGCCCAACATATCAAAGTTTTTGATGTAATTTAAGTTATAAAATATTATGCTGTACTATCAATGAGCAAAAAATCAAATGATGTAGTTATTACAGCTGCATTAAGAACACCTATAGGCACATATAAAGGATCTTTAAAAGGTTTGAGTGCTGATAAATTAGGCGCATTAGCTATTAAAGAAGCTGTCTATAAATCAAAATTAAAATCAGACGATATTGATGAGGTGATTATGGGACATGTTTTGACTTCAGGATTAGGACAAAACCCAGCAAGACAAGCTTCTATTCATGCTGGAATTCCAGTTTCAAAACCTGCACATATAATCAATCAAGTATGTGGATCTGGATTAAGATCTGTAATTTCAGGATATCAGTCTATTAAACTACAAGAAAATAAAATTATAGTTGCTGGTGGACAAGAAAATATGTCTAGAGCACCACATGCTATATTTTATCGAGAAGATAAAAAACTAGATGAAAATAAGTTAGTAGATACGATGATCAATGATGGATTAATAGACTCATTTAACAATTATCACATGGGAATTACTGCCGAAAATGTTGCAGAAAAATATAAAATTTCTAGAGACGAACAAGATTTATTTGCATTAAATTCTCAAGAAAAAACTCAAAAAGCTACAAATGAAAATAGATTCAAAAATGAACTAATCAAATTAAAGATTAATACTGATGATAAAAATTTTATTTTCGAAAAAGATGAACATCCAAGAAATAATCTAAACTTAGAGGATTTAAAAAAATTAAAAACTGTTTTTAAAGAAAATGGCACAGTAACTGCAGGCAATTCATCGGGAATAAATGATGGTGCAGCAGCAACTATATTAATGTCTAGAGAAGAAGCAGAACTTAGAGGTATAGAACCGTTAGCCAAAGTGGTCTCTTGGGCAACATGTGGTGTTGAACCTTCGTTGATGGGGTTAGGACCAATTAAAGCTGTTAATCTTGCATTAGAAAAAGCTGAATGGAAGAGAGAGGATATTGATTTATTTGAAATAAATGAGGCATTTGCAGCTCAAAGCATTGCTGTAATTAGAGATCTTAAAATTCGTAAAGAGATTGTAAATGTTAATGGTGGGGCAATTGCATTAGGACACCCAATTGGAGCTTCAGGAACTAGGATTTTAGTAACTCTTATTCACGAAATGATTAGACAAAATAAAAGTAAAGGTTGTGCCACTCTCTGCATTGGTGGTGGTATGGGAATAGCCATGTGTATTGAGAGAAATTAATTTCTTATTTATTTGTTAATTTTTTAAAGTTTTTTGTTCAATAAAATACAGGTTTGCACAAAAAGGCTCATTATTATGCTAAAATAACATGAGATATAGTTTTTTTTAGGTGTATAAATCGATTTAAATAATGAGTGAAAAATTACTTGTTCCAGACATTGGTGAATTTGAAAAAGTTGAGGTTATTGAACTTTTAGTAAAAGTTGGAGATCAAATAAACTTAAATGATCCTGTTGTTACTATTGAGAGTGACAAATCTAGTGTTGAAATTCCATCAACAGTTTCTGGTAAGGTAGAATCTGTAAATATTAAAGTAGGTGATAAAGTTTCTAAAGGAGACTTATTATTAAGTATTGAATCTTCAAAAGAAAGCCCTTCAGAAAAGCCAATTCCTAAAGATACAGAAAATATTATTAAACAGGCAGAATCAGTTTTAAAAAATGAAAAAAAAGAAGAAACCATTCAACAAAGTCCAGCCCCAGAAAAAAAACAAACAATAATTCAAGTTACGAATGAAAATGATATTGATCCATTAGAAACTCAAGATTGGTTAGAGTCTTTATCTGCAGTTGTTGAAAAAGATGGAAATCAAAGAGCTCATTTTTTGATAAAAGAATTAATTAACAAGGCATATCGAGAAGGTGCAAATATTCCTTATACACAGCACACTCCTTACATTAATACAATCCCACCAGAGGCAGAAGTTAAGTCCAATGGTGATCAGAATATTGAAAGAAGAATTAGATCTTTAATTAGATGGAATGCAGCAGCCATGGTTGTGAGAGCAAATAAAAAATTTCCTGAATTAGGTGGTCATATAGGAACATTCGCATCTGCAGCAACACTTTATGATGTAGGAATGAATCATTTTTGGAGAGCTAAGAATAATAAATTTGGAGGTGATTTAGTTTATTTTCAAGGTCATAGTGCACCAGGTGTCTATGCTAGAGCATTTTTAGAAGGTAGATTAAACGAAAAACAATTAGATAGTTTTAGACAAGAAGTAAAACCAGGTGGACTTTCTTCATATCCACACCCTTGGTTGATGCCAAAGTTTTGGCAGTTTCCAACTGTATCAATGGGACTAGGACCTATGCTTGCAATTTATCAGGCGAGATACATGAAATATTTAATTAATAGAGGGTTAATCAAAGATGAAGGAAGAAAGGTTTGGGCATTCCTTGGTGATGGAGAAATGGATGAGCCCGAATCTTTAGGTGCTATAGGGTTAGCTTCTAGGGAAAAACTAGATAATTTAATATTTGTTGTAAACTGTAATCTTCAAAGATTAGATGGACCAGTCAGAGGCAATGGAAAAATTATTCAAGAGCTAGAAGGAAGTTTTAGAGGAGCTGGCTGGAATGTAATTAAAGTAATTTGGGGTTCTTACTGGGACTCACTGATTGCTAATGACAAAACAGGTCACCTAGTTAAAGCTATGAATGAAACTGTTGATGGTGAATACCAAGCAATGAAGGCTAGAGATGGAGCTTATGTTAGGGAAAAATTTTTTGGGAAATACCCAGAGACACAAGAGCTAGTTTCTAGTTTGTCAGATAAAGATATTTGGAGATTAAATAGAGGTGGTCATGACCCCCATAAAGTTTATGCAGCATATGATCGGGCATCAAAAAACCAAGGTAGCCCAACAGTTATAATCGCTAAAACTATTAAGGGTTATGGTATGGGAAAAACAGGTGAAAGCGTTAACACTACCCATCAAACTAAGAAATTAGATGTAGATGATTTGCTGTATTATAGAGATCGTTTTGATGTGCCCTTAACTGATGATCAAGTAAAAAATGTAGAGTATTTTAAGCCAGATGAAAAATCTCCAGAAATTAAATATATCAAAGAAAGAAGAATGAACCTTGGGGGTTCTTTGCCAGAGAGAACAACTTACGCAAAACCAATTAAAGCGCCAGCAAAAGATATTTTTGACTTTATGAAAGTGTCAACAGGTGAAAAAGAAATGTCTACAACCATGGCATTAGTTAGAATGTTTACAAATTTATTAAGAGACAAAAATGTTTCACCAAGATTAGTTCCAATTATTCCTGATGAAGCAAGAACTTTTGGCATGGAAGGATTTTTTCAAAAAATAGGAATATATGCACACGAAGGTCAAAAATATGAACCTGAAGACTCTGCACAGTTAAGTTCTTATAGAGAAGATAAAAGTGGACAAGTATTAGAAGAAGGAATTAATGAAGCTGGAGCAATGTCATCATGGATTGCAGCTGCAACAGCTTACACAAATCATGATATCGAAATGATACCAATTTATATTTTTTACTCAATGTTTGGTTTTCAAAGAATAGGAGATCTTGCATGGGCTGCTGGAGATAGTCAGGCTAGAGGATTTTTAATTGGAGCAACAGCTGGAAGAACTACTTTAGCTGGTGAAGGATTACAGCATCAGGATGGACACAGTCACTTGATAGCCTCAACAATACCAAATTGTGTAACATACGACCCAACTTTTCATTATGAATTAGCTGTTATTTTTAGAGAAGGCCTGAGAAGGATGCATGAAAAAAATGAAAATGTTTTCTATTATATCACAACCATGAATGAAAATTATTCACATCCAAGCATGCCAGAAGATAAGAATTGTGAAGAAGGAATTCTTAAAGGAATGTATAAAATTAAAGAGTTCAATAAATATAAAAAAACTAAAATTCAACTTTTAGGTTCAGGCACAATATTGAGAGAAATGATGGCTGCAGCAGAAATCCTTCAAAGTGAATATCAGATAGATAGTGAAATTTGGAGTGTTACTAGCTTTAACGAATTGAGAAAAGATGGTATGGAAGTTGAGAGATACAATCTTTTAAACCCCGATAAAGAACAAAAAGTTTCATTTGTAGAGCAGTGTTTAGGAAAAACTGAAGGACCAATTATGGCAGCCTCAGATTATATGAGAATGAATTCTGACCAAATCAGACCTTATACTAATAAAAGTTTTTATTCTTTAGGGACAGACGGTTATGGAAGAAGTGATACTAGAAAAAATCTTAGAAAATTTTTTGAAGTTGATAAAGAGCATATCGTTGCTTATGGACTGAGTGTATTAGCAAAAGAGCAATTAATTGCGTCCAAATACGCTAAAGAAGCCATAAAGAAGTATAATATTGATGGCAACAAACCAATGCCAACAAAACTATAAGATGTCAGATAAAGAGATTAAAGTACCAAATATTGGCGAATTTAAAGACGTTGAAGTAATTGAGGTATTGGTTTCAAATGGCCAATCTGTTTCTAAAAATGATCCACTTATTACAATTGAAAGTGATAAATCTAGTGTTGAAATACCAGCGTCTTTTGATGGAAAGGTTAAGTCTGTTAAAATTAAAGTGGGAGATAGAGTTTCAGAAGGTGATTTAATATTAACCGTAGAACAATCTGGAGAAGAAGAGAAGAATATAGAGGAAAAAACTATAAAAGAAGACGAACCTGTTGCAAATCAAAATCAAGTAGAAAAAATTGTAAAAGTTAATCCAGAACAAAATTTAATAAAAAAAAATAATTCAGAAGTTTCATCTGCAAGCCCAAAAGTACGTAAATTTGCTCGAGAGCTTGGGGTTAATATTAACGAAATAGTTGGTAGTGAAAGACAAGGAAGAATTGTGGAAGATGATGTAAAAAATTTTATATCCTCTAAAATTAATAAAGCTCCAGATAAGACCGAAGCTCAACCTAAAAAAATTATTAGCGAATTTTCTCATTCTGATTTTGGTGAAATTGAGGTTAAAGATATGCCTCGGGTTAAAAAATTAGCCTCTACGTATTTAGTTAATTCTTGGACCACAATACCCCATGTAACAAATCATGACGAAGCAGATATAACTGAAATGGAAGATTTTAGAACTTCGCTTACTGATATGTATACAGGAGAAAGAAAAAAAATTACTCCATTAGCCTTTATTATTAAAGCTTTAGTTGCGTCTTTAAAAAAGTTTCCTAGTTTCAACTCTTCAATAGATGATATTGAAAATGGAAAAATAACAATAAAAAAATACTTTCATGTTGGAATTGCAGTGGATACTCCTCATGGTTTAATGGTGCCAAAAATTAGAAGTGCTGACAATAAAAGTATTTCATATATTAGCAATGAATTGAAAACAGTAAGTGACCAATGTAGAAATTTAAAGATAGATAAGAAGGAATTCTTTGGAGGATCTATGACCATAACAAGTCTTGGAGGAATTGGAGGTTCATTTTTTACACCGATTATAAATTATCCAGAAGTTGCTATACTGGGAGTGGGTAAAGCACAAAAAAAGCAAATTTTCATCAATGGAAAATTTGAAACAAGAACAATGTTACCACTGTCACTATCATACGATCATAGAATAATTGATGGAGCTGAAGCGGCTAGATTTAATAATGATCTAAAAGAAAATTTAGGCAAAAATTTTGCTTATAAATTAGCTGTATAGATTTTAATGTCAAAAACATCTTCATTATTTAGTGCATTGCTTTGTACTTTTATATGGGGAACAACTTTTATAGCTCAAGATACTGGAATGGACGACATTGGTCCTTTCACTTTTAATGCTGTTAGGTTTTTTGTAGGCTTTTTAGCAGTAGCCCCTTTAGCTTTTATTTTTGAAAGAAAAAATATCTCAAAATCAGTACAAAGAAATCAAAAAGAATTTACCAATTTAGCTCTTTTAATAGGCCTATCTTTATTCTTAGGATCAGCACTTCAACAAGTAGCCTTACTCTACACAGATGTTGCTAATGCTGCATTCTTTACCATTTTTTATGTACCAATGGTTCCGTTCATAATTTTTTTTATGTATAAAAAACCAATCCACTGGAGTATTTGGCCTTCCGTTCTTCTTTGTGTGATGGGAGGTTATTTACTAACTAATTTTTACAGCGCAACAGTTAGAACTGGTGATGCTCTTATAATAATGGGTGCATTATTCTGGAGTACACACATTATTTTTACTGGTAAAATTATAGAAAATTACAACCTTCCATTAACAATTGGTGCAATTCAAACTTTAATTGTTTCCTCGCTATCATTAATTATAGGGTTAATTTTTGAAGACTTTATTTGGTCTAATATTCTTAAAGAAAAATTTCAAATCTTATATGCTGGAATTTTATCGGGAGGCCTTGCATTTGTTTTACAAATATATGCACAAAAAAAAATATCCCCTGCTCCATCAGCAATAATTTTTTCTTTAGAAGGTGTTTTCGCAACAATTGCTGCTTGGATTTTATTAGATCAAATTTTAGATATAAATAATCTGTTTGGATGTTTATTCATTTTATTCGGTGTTTTATTTTCACAATTGGCACCGATATTCAAAAAAAATTAATTATATATTATTATAAATAGAATTATTGAAATAATTATTCTATAAATTACAAAAATATTTAAAGAAAATTTGTTTATGTAGTCTAAGAAAAACTTAACTGTAAAATAAGAAAATAAAAAAGAAAGAGTAATTGATATTAGTATAAGGTAGTTGAACTCAAAGCTTTGTCCGATAGCATTTTTTAATTGTAGTACACTTGCACCAGCTATAGCAGGTATAGCCAGTAAAAAAGAAATTTTACTAGAATCAAATCTATTAAACCTAAAAAGTCTTGCAGCTGTTATTGTAATTCCTGCCCTACTCACACCTGGTATTAAAGCAAGTATTTGGAATAAGCCAATATATAGTATTGTTTTAAAATTTAAGTTGGATGATATTTTTTTATCAAATTTACTTTTATCTGCAAGATATAAAATAATTCCAAAAATTAATGTTGTCCAAGCAATTATCTTTAAATTGTTTTCTAATAGATTAACTAGACCTGTGGAGCTGATTATGTAGCCAGCTATTACAATTGGTATAGAGCCAATAATTAATAAAGATAATAACTTTTGATTATTTCTAAGGTCTAATAATTCTCTTCTAAAATAAAAGACTATCGCAAGTAAAGAGCCAAGATGAAGACTAACATCAATCATTAGTGAGTTAGAATTAAACTCAAATATTATCTCAACAATGTTTAAATGAGCTGATGAACTGATTGGTAAAAATTCTGATATCCCCTGAACTATTGATAGGATTATAATTTCGATAATATTTGAGAACATTTAAAGCTTCGTAGCTTAAATATTCCAAAATTTAAACAATTCCATTTGAGCATATTAGATATGCATAAGTTGAAATATTAAGGTTTAATTGAATTTATTTTAAATTTAAGGTCATATATACTGACCTTTTTTGTCTTTTATTAAAGAAAACCTTGATATATGTTAAATTACTTAAAGGTTAAATATGTCAGAAAAAATGCTTAAATTTGTTAAGATAGGTCAACAAACTCCACCTAAAAGAGAAGTTGGAAATAGAAAAGAAGACTTTAACGAAATCTATAAAGAATTTATCAACGATAAAGCAAGTGAACAATCTAGTAGATGCTCCCAATGTGGAGTTCCTTTTTGCCAAGTACATTGTCCATTAAGTAATAATATTCCAGATTGGCTGAAATTAACTGCAGAGGGACGATTAAAAGAGGCTTACGAATTATCTCAAAGCACTAACAACATGCCAGAGGTGTGTGGAAGAATATGTCCACAAGATAGATTGTGTGAAGGAAATTGTGTAATCGAACAATCAGGTCATGGAACTGTAACTATAGGTTCAGTTGAGAAGTATATTACTGATAATGCTTGGGAACAAGGGTGGGTAAATCCAATAAAAGTTAAGAATGAAAAGAGTCAAAGTATTGGAATTATAGGAGCAGGTCCAGCTGGTCTGGCTGCAGCAGAACAGCTACGTAAGTTAGGATATCAAATTACGGTATATGATCGATATGATAGAGCCGGTGGTTTAATGATTTACGGGATCCCAAACTTTAAATTAGAAAAATTTGTTGTAGAAAGAAGAACCAAGTTATTAGAAGAAGGTGGAATTAAATTTGTTCAAAATTTTGAAGTTGGAAAAGATGCTACATTAGAGCAACTAAGAAAAAACCATGATGCACTTTTAATTGCAACTGGAGTTTATAAAGCTCGAGAAATAGATCTACCAGGAAAAGATTTAGGAAATATATTTCCAGCCATGGAATTTTTAACAGCTTCAAATAAAAAAGGGTTAGGAGATAAGGTAGAGTTATTTGATAATGGAACTTTAAATGCCGAAGGAAAAAATATTGTAGTAATTGGAGGTGGTGACACTGCAATGGACTGTGTTAGGACTTCAATCAGACAAAAAGCAAAATCAGTTAAATGCCTTTATAGAAGAGACAAAGAAAATATGCCTGGATCTGCTAGAGAGGTAGCTAATGCAGAGGAAGAAGGAGTGGAGTTTGTATGGCTATCTAGTCCTAAAGAATTTATTGGAATAAATAAAGTTGAAGGTTTGATGGTTGATAAAATAAAACTTGGTGAACCTGATGATAGTGGCAGACGTAAACCTGAAATTCAGAATAATTCTCACTTTAATATTAAAGCAGATATAGTAATCAAGGCTCTTGGCTTTGATCCAGAAAATTTACCAAAACTATTTGGTTCTGAGGATCTACAAGTTACTAAATGGGGAACATTAAAAACTAATTTTGATACAATGGAGACAAATTTACCAGGTGTGTTTGCAGCTGGAGATATTATTAGGGGTGCATCTTTAGTTGTCTGGGCCATAAAAGACGGAAGAGACGTAGCAGTTTCAATAAAAAATTTTTTAGAGATCAAAGAACTCAGAAAAGAGAAGGTTGCTTAATGAAAAATTATAAAAAAAATCTTAAAATTCTTGAAGATGGTCATGTTTATTCAAAAGAAATGGAGCATGATGCTTGTGGAGTAGGGTTAATTGCATCTACGGAGGGTAAAAAATCAAGGAAAGTAGTAGAATATGGAATTAATGCCCTAAAAGCGGTTTGGCACAGAGGAGCAGTTGATGCTGATGGAAAAACAGGTGATGGAGCTGGAATCCATTTGGAAATTCCTTCAGATTTCTTTGCTGAAAAGATAGAAATCACGGGTCACGACCATGATGGTTCAGAAATTTGTGTGGGTATGATTTTTTTACCCAGAAATAATTATCAAGCACAAGAAAATGCAAGAACTTTAGTTGAAAGCGAATTAACAAAAAGTAATTTTAGTATTTATGGATGGAGACAGGTTCCAGTAAATCCAAAAGTTTTAGGTGAAAAAGCAAATCTTACGAGACCAGAAATTACTCAAGTATTATTCAAACATAACAATAAAGATTTAACAGAAAAAGAGTTAGAAAGAAAAATTTATGAATCTAGAAGAAAAATTGAAAAAGAAGCTATTAAAGATGCGATAGAAGGTTTTTATATTTGTTCACTAAGTTCTAAGTCAGTTATTTATAAGGGAATGTTTTTAGCAGAGTCTATTGCAGATTTTTATTTAGATTTAAAGGATGAGAGGTTTATATCTCGATTTGCAATATTTCACCAAAGGTTTTCAACAAACACAGCACCAAGTTGGGATCTGGCACAACCTTTTAGAGCATTAGCTCATAATGGAGAAATAAATACATTCAAAGGAAATACAAACTGGATGAAAGTTCATGAGCAAGAAATGGACAGCCCTTTATTTGACAATATGGAAAATTTAAAACCAGTTATACAACCAGGATCATCAGACTCTGCTGCGCTAGATAGTGTTTTTGAACTTTTAAATATTTCTGGCCAATCAGCACCCCTTGCAAAATTAATGTTAATTCCAGATGCATGGTCTAAAAAAAGTCAAACATTATCAAAAGATCACCAACAACTATTTAATTTTTTAAATAGCACAATGGAGCCATGGGATGGACCAGCTGCTATTGCAGCTACCGATAATGAATGGGCCATTGTAGCTGCTGATAGAAATGGGTTACGCCCAATGAGGTATACTATTTCAAAAGACAAAATATTGTGTGCAGGATCAGAAACGGGAATGGTTGAAATTGATGAGAAGCAAATTCTTAAAAAAGGCAGATTAGGACCTGGAGAAATTCTTGGAGTTAGAATAGCTAAAGGTAAAGTATTTTCTAATGTTGAAATAAAAGATTATTTGGCAAAAGAGTTTAAACATTTTAACAATCAGATAATTGATTTAGAAAAAAAATTTCCAATAAAAAATGAAAAATCTACTTTTTCAGGTGATGAGCTAAAAAAAAGACAACATACATTTGGTTATAGTTTAGAGGATTTGGAGCTTATTCTTCACCCTATGGCAGAAGACGCAAAAGAGGCCATTGGCTCTATGGGTGATGACACTCCACTTGCAGTATTGTCTGACCGTTATAGACCGCTTTACCATTTTTTTAGACAAAATTTTAGTCAAGTTACAAATCCACCAATTGATTCTTTAAGAGAAAACAAGGTTATGAGTTTAAAAACTCGTTTTGGTAATCTTGGAAATATTTTAGATTTTACTAATTTAACAGAAGAAAATATATACGTTTTAGACAGCCCCATATTATCAAATTCTCAATTAGAAAAATTTATTAATTTTTTTGGCCAAAAATCAATAACTATTGATTGTACTTTTGATAAAAGTGAAAATCTTGAAACTTCTATTGAGAGAATTAGAAAAGAGTCTGAAATTGCAGTTCGACAAGGCCTTACTCAATTAGTTTTAAGTGATAAAAATATTTCTGAAAAAAGATTACCCATCCCAATGCTATTATGTGTTGGTGCAATAAATACTTATCTTATTAAAAAAAAATTAAGAGGTTATGCATCAATCAATGCTCAAACTGGGGAAGCATTAGATACACATTCATTTGCAACACTTATAGGCGTTGGAGCTACAACAGTTAATCCTTATTTAGCACTGGATAGTTTATATCAGAGGTTTGAAAAAAAATTATTTGGAAAGTTTGAATACGATGAATGCATAGAGAGATATATACAATCGGTAAATTATGGACTTTTGAAAATAATGTCAAAAATGGGAATTTCAGTCATAAGTTCTTATAGAGGTGGATGTAATTTTGAAACAGTTGGTTTGAGTAGAACGGTAGCATCAGAGTATTTTCCAGGAATTTTATCAAAAATTTCAGGCATAGGTTTAAATGGAATAGAAAAAAAATTAAGAACTATTCATAAAGAAGCATTTGAAGGTACGGATACGGTTTTACCAATCGGAGGAATTTATAGATATAGAAAGAATGGTGAAACTCATCAATATCAAGGTAAGCTTATTCATCTTTTACAAAGTGCAGTTTCATCAAATTCTTTTGAAGCTTATAAAAAATATGCAGAAGGTATTTATAATCTTCCACCTATACATCTTAGAGACTTGATTGGATTTAGAGATAGAAATTTAAACCCGTCCTTAGATATTTCAGAAGTAGAACCAATTGAAAATATTTTAACAAGATTTGGAAGTGGAAGTATGTCTCATGGTGCATTATCGAAAGAAGCACACGAAACTTTAGCCATAGGAATGAATAGAATTAAAGGAGCCTCTTGTAGTGGCGAAGGTGGCGAAGATGAAAAAAGATTTATTAAGATGGAAAACGGCGACAGTGCTAATTCTAGAGTTAAGCAAATAGCTTCAGCTAGATTTGGAGTAACACTTAAATATCTAAATAACTGTAACGAAATAGAGATTAAAATCGCACAAGGGGCAAAACCTGGTGAGGGAGGTCAGTTACCAGGGTTTAAAGTAACAGAAGAAATTGCTAAATTAAGACATTCAACACCAGGCGTAACCCTAATATCACCACCACCTCACCATGATATTTATTCTATCGAGGATCTAGCTCAATTAATTTATGATCTTAAACAAGCTAATCCAAAAGCAAGAGTTGGAGTAAAATTAGTAGCATCATCGGGTATAGGAACAATTGCAGCTGGGGTGGCCAAAGCTAAAGCAGATATAATTTTAATTTCTGGACATAATGGAGGAACAGGAGCAACACCACAAACAAGTGTTAAATATGTTGGGATACCTTGGGAGATGGGTTTAACTGAGGCCAATCAAGTTTTAACTTTAAATAATTTAAGACATAAAGTTACCCTAAGAACTGATGGTGGAATTAAAACAGGAAGGGATGTTGTTATTGCAGCAATGATGGGGGCAGAAGAATATGGAGTAGCAACTACAGCTTTAGTAGCTATGGGATGTATAATGGTTAGACAGTGTCATTCAAACACATGTCCAGTTGGAGTTTGTACTCAAGATGAAAAACTAAGAGAAAAATTTTCTGGTACGCCAGAAAAAGTAGTTAATTTATTTAAATTCATAGGTGAGGAAGTAAGAGAAATTTTAGCACAAATAGGATTCAAATCATTGAATGAAATAATTGGTAGGACTGATTTATTAAGACAGGTAAGCAAAGCATCACCAAACTTAGACGATTTAGATCTAAATCCTTTATTTGTTCAAACAGATGCTGGCGAGAATACAAGGTACTGTACAGTTCCAGAAATAAACTCTGTTCCAGATACTTTAGATCAAGAAATTTTACCTGAAATTAAAGAACAAATTGGAAAAGTAAAAATTATTGAAAAAGAATATATTATTAAAAATACTCATAGGACGGTTGGTACAAGAATTTCTAATCATCTTTATGAGAAATATGGATCTGAAAAACTAGAAGATGGCTTTTTATCTCTAAAGTTTAAAGGGTCAGCAGGACAGTCATTTGGTGCATTTGGAATAAAAGGGTTAAAACTTATTTTAAAAGGTGACGCTAATGATTATGTTGGTAAAGGTTTGTCAGGAGCAACAGTGGTAGTTAAACTTCCAGATGAAAGTAATTTAGTTTCACATGAGAATACCATAATAGGAAATACGGTTTTATATGGAGCAACATCTGGAAAACTTTTTGCAGCAGGTCAAGCTGGAGAAAGATATGCTGTAAGAAATTCAGGATCAATTTCGGTTATTGAAGGCTGTGATTCTAATGCTTGTGAATATATGACTGGTGGTACAGTTGTAGTTTTGGGTGATGTAGGAGACAATTTTGGAGCTGGAATGACAGGTGGGATGGCATTTATTTACGATATAAATAAGAAATTCGATAAAAAAGTAAACCCAGAGACTGTAGTATGGCAAATGCCCGAAACAGATTATTGGATAACTTATTTAAAAAATTTAGTTCAAGAGCATCACCAGGAGACAAATTCAGATTTTTCTAAAAAGATTATAGAAAATTTTGATAGGGAAATTTCTAATTTTATTCAAGTTTGTCCAAAAGAAATGATTGATAAGCTAAAAAACCCAATAAGTTTAAAGTCTATTATAAAAGAAGTTAGTTAAAATGAAGGATATAAATATTTTTTGTTTTGGTTTTGGCCAAGTAGCGAAAAATTTTATAAAAAAGCTTAATACTGAACAATATAATATTAACTTATCAGCAACTTCTAGAAGTGAATCTTCAAAAAAAATATTCAATGGCATTAATTATAATAGCTACTTATTTAATGGCGAAAACTTTGATCAAAATTTAGTTGTAAAATTAAAAGAAGCAGATCATATCTTAGTTTCTATACCACCAGAAAATCAAGAAGACTTAGTTGTAAAAAATTTTTCTAAATTTTTAGAAAGTTCCAAGTTAAAATGGATAACCTACTTATCTGCCACCAGCATTTATGGTGATCATAAAGGAGAATGGGTTAATGAAAATAGCAAAATAAAACCAATCTCAAATAATGGTATTGCAAGATTAAAAGCTGAAAAAGCATGGGTTTCTTTAGAAAAAAAAAACAAAATACCAGTTCAGATATTTAGGTTATCTGGAATTTATTCTAATGAAAAAAATATTTTAATACGTTTAAAATCAGGAGAAGTGAAATTGATCAATAAAAAAAATCATTATTTTTCTAGAATTCATGTGGATGATATTTCAAACATATTATTTAAATCTTTATCAAAATTTAAGTCAGGAGAAATATATAATCTATCTGATGATAAACCTTCTACATCTGAAGATGTTACTTTATTTGGAGCAAAAATGTTAAATATTGAAAATATCGAAAAAATTGAAGTTGACCAAATTAAGAGTGAGATGTTAAAAAATTTTTATAATGAGTCTAAAAAAGTTAGCAACGAAAAGATGAAAAGTTATTTTAACTATAATTTAAAATTTCCAAGCTATATTGAAGGATTAAACTATATTAGAAGTAATTTTATCTAGCTCTAAGAGTATTTTTTTTAGACCTCGTTTACTTGATAGGCTATGATCACCATTTTTTATTATAACTAATTTTTTATTAGCTTTAGTAAATAACTTAAGAACTTTTCTAGAATAACTTGTTGGAACAACTTCATCTTTACTTCCATGAATCACAGTCACATTGATACTAGATTTAATTTTTTTATTTAAGATTTTATTTTTTCTACCATCTTTTATTAATTGATAGGTGATTGGATACTCATAATTACCATGTTTTAAATTATAAATTCCTTTCATTATAGTTTCGTTCTTCATTTTTTTTGTAAACTTTTTCCACATTAAGTTTTGTAAAAACTCTGGAGCTGAACCAATTCCTAAAAAACCTTTAATTTGATCTTTAAAATATTTAAATTGATTTAAGGAGAGCCAGGCACCCATACTCGAGCCAACTAAGATAAATTTATTTTTTTTAACTATTTTTTTAATTACTGTTTCAACTTCTTTTGACCATTGAGTAATATTCCCCTTGGTAAATTTTCCTGAGGATTTTCCATGACCTGAATATTCAAGAGCAAGAAAGCCAAGCTTATTTTTTTTAGCAAATTTTAATATAGTCTGAGGTTTTTCACCTTCAATGTTTGACATAAAACCATGTAAAAAAACAATATATAGATTATCTTTATATTCGTTACTTAAGTATCTTATTTGCCTGTTATTAAGGACCTTAATGTATTTAAATTTATTCATATAAGTTTATTAGAATTAATTCTTAATATATAGTTCTATCAAATGTCTTCAGAATTAAAAGTATTGCAAGTAATTCCTAAACTTGGATATGGGGGTGCAGAAACAGGCTGTTACGATCTTGCACACTATTTACCAGAAAATAATTGTAGTTCTTATATAGTGACTAGTGGAGGAGAGTTATTAAAATTTATTGATAAAAAAAAAGTAAAAGTAATAAAACTTCCTGTCCATAGTAAAAATCCATTTTTAATGTTCTTTAATTCAATAGCTTTGATTTTTATTATTTTACTAAATAATATATCTATTGTTCATGCAAGAAGTCGTGCTCCAGCTTGGTCTTGTTTATTTGCAACAAAAATTACAAGAAGAAAATTTGTTACAACCTTTCATGGTACTTATAATTTTAAAAACTCAATTAAAAAATTTTATAATTCAGTAATGGTTAGATCAGATTTAATAATAGCAGGATCAAATTTTATTTTTTCACATATTAATCAAAATTATCCAAAATATTTAGATTTAAAAAAAAAATTCTTAGTAATTTTTAGGGGTATTAATGTCGATTATTTTGATTCATCAACAACTTTAGACAGTGAAGAAAACAGACTTATTTCAGATTGGGAAGTTGATAAAAATAAAAAAATGATCCTAATGCCAGGTCGTTTAACTGCTTGGAAAGGACAGGAAACATTTATTGAGGCATTAAACCTTGTTAATAAAGAACTGGGGTATGAGTCTTTTAATGCTGTTATTTTGGGTAGTGATCAAGGAAGAGACATTTATACAAAAAAAATTAAAAGATTGGCTGAGCAATATAGGCTAACTAGTCAGTTAAAATTTATAGAACATTGTAAAAATATGCCGTTAGCCTACAAAATATCAGACATTGTTGTTTCGGCCTCAGTAGAACCTGAAGCTTTTGGAAGGGTAGCAGTTGAAGCTCAATCAATGGAAAAACCAATAATAGCAAGTGATATTGGGGGATCTAACGAAACTATTACTGATAATGTGACAGGTTTTTTATTTCAGTCTGGTAATGCAGAAGCTTTGAGTAAAAAAATAATAGAAGCCTTACAATTAGATGAATCTAGATTGAAATCTATTGGTATAGAGGGTAGAAAAAATATAATTAAAAAATTTAATGTTGAAAAAATGTGTTTTTCTACATATTCAGAATACAAAAAATTATTGAATTAAATGCCATTAATAACATTGCCAGATGGAAACACTATTGAATTTCCAAATAAAGTAACAGGACTTGAGGTTGCTGAAAAGATTAGTAAATCTTTATCAAAGCAGGCAACTATTATTAGTGTTAATGAAGAACTTAAGGATTTAAGTTTCGTTATAGATAAAGATTGCTCAGTCAAAATTTTTACTTCAAAAGATAAAGAAGGTTTAGAAACTATCCGTCATGATACGGCCCATATAACTGCAATGGCAGTTCAAGAACTCTTTCCAGGAACACAAGTAACCATTGGGCCAATTATAGAAAATGGATTTTATTATGACTTTTCAAGAAAAGAACCTTTTACAGAAGATGATTTAAATAAAATTGAAAATAAAATGAAAGAAATTGTTGATAGAGATGTTCCAACTACAAGAGAAGTTTGGAAAAGAGATAAGGCCATATCTCACTTCAAAGATAAAGGAGAAGTATACAAAGCTGAAATTATTGAAAGTATTCCACAAGGTGAGGATGTTTCAATATATTTTCATGGAGACTGGCATGATTTATGCAGAGGCCCTCATCTATCTTCAACAGGAAAAATTGGTAAATACTTTAAGTTAACAAAGGTATCGGGAGCGTATTGGAGAGGCGACTCAAATAATGAAATGTTACAAAGAATTTATGGAACAAGTTGGGCATCACAAAAAGATTTAGATGAATATTTAAAAAGAATAGAAGAAGCAGAAAAAAGAGACCACAGAAAACTTGGAAAAGAAATGGATTTATTTCATTTTAGGGAAGAAAGTCCAGGATCAGTATTTTGGCATGAAAAAGGTTGGAAATTATTTCAAAAATTAGTTGCATATATGAGAGCTAGACAAGAAAAAGCTGGCTACAAAGAAGTGAATACTCCTGAAATTTTAGATAGATCTCTTTGGGAAAAATCTGGCCACTGGGAAAAATATGGAGAGCACATGTATACCTCTCAAACACCAGATGAAAAAATATTTGCAATAAAACCAATGAATTGCCCAGGACACGTTCAAGTTTTTAATCAAGGTTTAAAAAGTTATCGAGATCTTCCTCTAAGAATTTCAGAATTTGGAAAAGTGCACAGGTATGAGCCTTCAGGCGCTTTACATGGACTGTTAAGGGTTAGAGCCTTTACTCAAGATGATGCTCATATTTTCTGCACAGAAGATCAAATTACATCAGAGTGTTTGATTGTTACAAATTTGATTTTAGATATTTATAAAGATCTTGGATTTGAAGATGTAATATTAAAATATTCAGATAGACCAGATTTAAGAGTTGGTGATGATAATGTTTGGGACAAGGCTGAAAAAGCTTTGTTAGATGCAGTTAAAGCTTCAAAGCTTGAATACACAATTAATAAAGGAGAGGGAGCATTTTATGGTCCAAAAATTGAATTTGTTTTAAGAGACGCCATTGGTAGAGATTGGCAATGTGGAACTTTACAGGTAGATCTTAATTTACCAGGAAGACTAGATGCTTCTTTTGTTGATAAAGATGGAACTAAAAAAATTCCAGTAATGCTTCATAGGGCGTTATTTGGGTCATTAGAAAGATTTATTGGAATTCTTATAGAAAACTACGCAGGTAAATTTCCATTTTGGATAGCTCCTTTACAAGCTGTTGTGATTCCAATTTCAGAAGAGTTTGATTCTTATGCAAAAGAAGTAAATGAAAAGATTAATAATGTAGGTATAAACTCTGAAGTAGATTTAAAAAACCATAACTTGAATTATAAAATTAGAGAACATTCACTATCAAAAGTACCACTTTTATTGATTTGTGGAAAAAAAGAAGTTGACAGTAACTCAGTAACGATTAGAAGATTGGATACGAACAATCAAGAAAATATGGAATTAAACTTATTCTTAGAAACTTTCTCAGCTTTAAACAAAGCACCCTCAAACTAAGTGGCAGATTTTAAACAAAATTATTTTCAAAGAAGAACTAAAGATAAAGGTCCAAGATCTAACAATAGAATTTCTTCACCTGAGGTTCAAGTAATTGGAAGTGATGGTGAGAATATAGGAATCATAAATACAAATGAAGCCATATCAATGGCTAAAGAGCAAGGATTGGATTTAATTGAAATAGCTCCAAACGCAAAACCACCTGTATGTAAAATTATTGATATGGGTAAATTTAAATATGATGCTCAAAAAAAAGCGAATGTTGCTAAAAAGAAACAAAAAATTGTTTTATTAAAAGAAATTAAAATGAGACCAGTTACAGAAACTCATGATTATGATTTTAAGGTTAAAAATGCTAAAAAATTTATTGGAAAAGGTGACAAGGTAAAATTTACAATACGATTTAAGGGTCGAGAGCTACAGCACTCACACTTAGGTAGAGAGTTAATGGATAAAATAAAAGCTGATATGCAAGATATTGGCAAAGTTGAATTGCACCCAAAGTTTGATGGGAAGCAAATGATCATGGTTATTCAGCCTTTATAAGGCTTAATAGAGGTTGTAAATCCATTCCAATATTTGTATAAGTCCGCAGAATTATGCCAAAATTAAAAACTAAAAGTTCAGCAAAGAAAAGATTTAAGATCTCAGCTACAGGGAAAGTTATGATGGCTCAAGCTGGAAAGAGACATGGCATGATAAAAAGAACAAATTCACAAATTAGAAAATTAAGAGGCACGACTACTATGTCTAAACAAGATGGCAAGATAGTTAAATCATATATGCCTTACAGTTTAAGAGGATAAAATGGCTAGAGTAAAAAGAGGCGTAACAAGTCACGCAAAACATAAAAAAGTTTTAAAAGCTGTCAAAGGTCAATGGGGCAGAAGAAAAAACACTATAAGAGTTGCAAAGCAAGCTATGGAAAAAGCTATGCAATATGCTTACAGAGACCGTAGAACTAAAAAAAGAGAATTCAAATCTTTATGGATACAAAGGATTAATGCAGGTGTTAGATCTGAAGGATTAACTTATTCAAAATTTATTAATGGCTTAACTAAGTGTGGAATTAAGTTAGATAGAAAAATACTAGCTGAAATAGCATACGACAGCCCAGAAGCCTTTAAAACGATCGTTCAAAAAGCTCAATCGGCACTAAATTAATCTTCACTATTGTTTTTCTTCGGTGAAGAAATAATCTCTCAATATGTCTGATATTAAAAAAATAAAAGATAACTTTCTTTTAAAGTTAAAAGAAAATTTAGATTTAAATCAAGTTAATCAAATTAAAACAGAACTATTTGGCAAAACTGGGTTAATCAGCTCACAATTTAAACAGCTTGGAAAATTAGCAGAAGATGAAAGAAAAAAATTTGCATCAGATTTAAACTTAGTCAAAAATGAACTTGAAGATTTAATTACTATAAAAATTAACGATATTGAAACAAAAGAAATTAACAAAAAGCTAGAAAAAGAAAAAATAGATATAACTTTACCAGAAAGACCTTTTATTCAGGGAAAGATTCACCCTGTATCTCAAGTTATAGATGAAATTTCCTCAATTTTTTCAGAAATAGGTTTTAGTGTAGAAGAAGGACCGGATGTTGAAAATGAATATAATAATTTTACAGCATTAAATACACCTGATAACCATCCTGCAAGAGATATGCATGATACTTTTTATCTAGATGATGCAAAAGAACTATTGTTAAGAACCCATACTTCTCCAGTTCAAATTAGAACAATGCTTAATGATAAACCACCTTTTAAAATAATAGCACCTGGAAGAACATATAGATCTGACAGCGATCAAACTCATACACCAATGTTTCATCAAGTTGAAGGGCTACATATTGATAAAAATATTAATATGGGACATTTAAAGGGATGCTTAAATTATTTTATTAAAGAGTTTTTTGAGGTTGATAAAATTAAGATGAGATTTAGACCTAGTCATTTCCCATTTACAGAACCATCTGCAGAAGTTGATATAGGTTATGAAATAAAAGATGGAAAAATAGTAATTGGGGAAGGTGATAAATGGCTAGAAGTTTTAGGCTGTGGAATGGTTCATCCTAATGTTTTAAAAAATGTTAAAGTAAATCCTGATGAGTTCCAAGGTTATGCATTTGGAATAGGAATAGATAGGCTCGCAATGTTAAAATATGGCATTAATGATTTAAGAGCCTTTTTTGATTGTGACTATAGATGGCTAAATCATTTTGGATTTGATCCAATAGATGTCCCAACAAACTATAGGGGCTTAAGCCGATGAAGATTACAACAGAATGGCTTAAAGATCATTTAGATACTAAACTTAATGAAAATCAAATCATCGATAAACTTACAGATATTGGTTTAGAAGTAGAAGGTGTTGATAGTCAATCAGGAGAGCTTGATGAATTTATAATTGCCAAAATTTTGAAGGCTGAAAAGCATCCTGATGCAGACAGGCTTAGAGTATGTGATGTTGATATAGGTTCAGGCGAACCAGTAAAAGTTGTTTGTGGAGCTCCAAATGCTAAAGAGGGTTTATTAACAATTTATGCTCCCCCTGGTGCTGTAGTACCAAAAAGCCAAATGAAATTGGTGGTAAGTAAAATAAGAGGTGTAACCTCATATGGAATGCTTTGTTCAGAATCTGAACTTAACCTATCAAACGAAAGTGATGGCATAACAGAACTTTTACCAAAAAATTATAATAAAAGAATAGGAGAAAATTATTTTCCTAAAAAAAATTTAAATGTAATTGATATCTCCATTACACCAAACAGAGCAGATTGCTTAGGTGTAAGAGGGATAGCAAGAGATTTAGCTGCTGCAGGAGCGGGAATATTAAAAAATCAAAAAGAAAAAAAACTTGATAAAAAAAATAAACAAACACTTAGTGTAAAAATTGAAAATGAAAAAAATCAAGCATGTATATCCTTTGGTAGTTGTTTAATTAAAGGGGTAAAAAACACTGAAAGTCCAGAGTGGCTAAAAGACAAAATAATTTCTCTAGGCCAAAAACCTATTTCGGCAATAGTTGATATTACAAATTATGTAATGTTTGATTTGAATAGACCACTTCATGCATATGATGTTGATAAAATAGATAAAGGAATAGTTGTAAGAAATTCTAAAAAAGGTGAAACATTCGAAGCATTAGATAATAAGGAGTATAAATTAGAGGATGAGATGTGTGTCATATCAGATGCGTCAGGTGTATTAGGTCTTGGTGGCATAATAGGAGGCACAAGAACTGGAACTGAGCTGGATACAAAAAACGTATTAATTGAGTCTGCTTACTTTAGCCCACGATCAATCAGAAAATCATCTAAAATCTTAAATATAGATACAGATGCAAAATTTAGATTTGAAAGAGGTATTGATCCATTATCGATTGATCAAGGACTTGAAAGAGCAGCTAACTTAATACAAGAAATATGTGGTGGTGAAGTTAGTGAATTTGATATTCAAAAAATTGAAGATGTTAAAAAGAAATCATTAAAATTTGATCCTTCTTTGTTTGAAAAAATTACTGGATTTAATATCGATACAAAAGAAATGATCACAATCTTAGATAACCTAGGATTTGAAATAAAAGAAAACAAAGGATTGCTAGATGTCGTTATACCATCTTGGAGACCAGATATTTCACAAGAAGTTGATGTGGTAGAGGAACTTGTAAGAATTAAGGGTTATGATCAAATTAAAATTATTGAACCTGAAAAAATTAGAAAAAAACAAACATTAAATTTAAAACAAAAATTATTTCATTTTTTACAAAGATCTATTGCTTCTAAGGGCTATTTTGAGGCTATTACATGGTCTTTTACTGATAGTAAAATTAATCAATTATTTATTGAAGACAATAAAGAAATTAAAATAATTAATCCTATAAGTTCTGATTTGAACGTTTTGCGAAGTTCAATTTTTTCTAATTTGATTATCCATTTGAATAAGAATTTAGGAAGAGGATTTAAAGATTTGTCATTTTTTGAAATAGGACCAACTTTTTTAGGATCTGAGCCAGGTGAGCAACAGACAGTAGCTACTGGATTAAGATCAGGAAAATTGGCTAGGCAAAGTTGGTTGGAAAAAGAAAGACCAGTTGATGTATTTGATGTTAAAAGTGATGTCATCAAAAGTTTAGTTGAGGCAGGTTATAATAAAGACAAGCTCTATATTGATGATGAAACACCAAGCTATTATCACCCTGGAAAATCAGGAAGAATATTTCTTAACAAAGGCAAAGAAAAAATGGTTGCCTTTTTTGGCGACATTCACCCAGGTATATTAAAAAAATTAGATATTAAAGTTGAAGCACTAGTAGGATTTGAAATATTTTTAGATAATTTAAAACAGCCAAAAAAATCATTAAAGGATCAAAAAACCCAGTATAAATATTCAGATTTTCAAAAATCAGAAAGAGATTTTGCTTTTGTTTTAGATAAAAATTTTAAAGTTCAAGAATTAATCGAAACGATCTCTAATGTAGACAAAGAATTAATAAAATCTGTCAAAGTATTCGATGTTTATGAAGGAACCAATATTCCTGGAGGTAAAAAATCAATAGCATTAAATGTAATTATTCAATCTCTAGAAAAAACATTGACTGAAGAAGATTTAAACAAAATTAATCAACTTATTATTTCTGCTGTTGAATCTAAAACTGGTGCGAAGATTAGATCATAATCATGACAAAAATTGATCACATCAGAAACTTTGCAATCATTGCGCATATTGATCACGGTAAATCAACAATCGCAGATAGGATAATTCATAGATGTGGTGGTCTAACCGAAAGAGAAATGAAGGCACAAGTTCTAGACTCAATGGATATTGAGAGAGAAAGAGGAATAACTATTAAAGCTCAAACAGTTAAACTTAATTATAAAGCAAAAGATGGCAAAGAGTACATTCTAAATATTATTGATACTCCAGGACACGTAGATTTCAGTTATGAAGTTAGTAGATCTCTGTATGCATGTGAAGGATCTATTTTAATTGTTGATAGTACCCAAGGAGTAGAGGCTCAAACATTGGCTAATGTTTATCAAGCTTTAGACACCAAACATGAAATAGTACCTGTACTAAATAAAGTTGATTTACCAGCATCAGACTTAGAAAAGACAAAACAAGAAATAGAAGAAGTTATAGGTATTGATACTGAAAATGCCATACCTTGCTCTGGAAAAACAGGCGAGGGCATAGAAGATATTCTAGAACAAATTATTGTGTCACTACCAGCTCCAGAAGGAGAAAAAGATACTGATTTAAAATGTTTATTGGTTGATAGTTGGTATGACACTTATTTAGGAGTGGTTATTTTAGTTAGAGTTATTAACGGAAAAATTTCTAAAAATATGAAGATCAAAATGATGTCTACCAACCAAGAATATATAATTGAAAAAGTAGGGGTATTTACTCCAAAAGCAACTGATATTAATGAATTAAATGCAGGAGAGATTGGTTTTATAACGACAGGAATAAAAATTTTATCAGAAACAAAAGTTGGAGATACTATTTGCGATGCAACCAAACCACTTCAAGAGGCACTTCCTGGATTTAAACCAAGTAAGCCAGTTGTATTTTGTGGATTGTTCCCTGTAGATAGCTCTGAATACCAAAAATTAAAAGATGGTTTGGGCAAACTTCAATTAAATGATGCTAGCTTTTCATATGAGGCAGAATCTTCATCTGCGTTAGGTCTTGGTTTTAGATGTGGTTTTTTGGGTCTCTTACATTTAGAAATTATAACCGAAAGATTAGAAAGAGAATTTGATATAAATTTATTAACCACAACACCTGGAGTAGTTTATAAAGTTCATATGAACAAAGGGGAAATAATAGAGTTACAAAATCCTTCAAGTTTACCAGAACCTACTTTAATCAAATTTATTGAAGAGCCTTGGATTAAAGCAACAATTATTACACCAGATCAATATCTAGGACCAATTATAAAGGTTTGTCAGGATAAAAGAGGAGTACAAACAAACTTAAGTTATTCAGGTAATAGAGCAGTTTTAAATTATGAAATTCCTCTAAACGAAGTTGTTTTTGATTTTAATGATAGACTTAAATCAATGACTAGTGGTTATGCAAGTTTTGATTATGAGATCATAGGCCATAGAGAGGGAGATTTAGTAAAATTAGGAATACTTGTTAATGCTGAGCCAGTAGATGCTCTATCAATGATGGTTCATAAAGATTTTGCTCAAACAGTTGGAAGAGAAGTTTGTGAAAAATTAAGAGATTTAATCCCACGACACAATTTTATGATTCCAGTTCAGGCAGCGATTGGAGGAAAAATTATAGCCAGGGAAACTATTAAGGGTTTTAAAAAAGATGTTTTAACAAAAATTCATGGTGGTGGTGCTAGAGACAGAAAAAGAAAACTATTAGATAAGCAGAAAAAAGGAAAAGCTAGAGGAAAACAATTTGGAAAAGTTGAAATACCTCAAGAGGCATTTATTGGTGTTCTTAAAATTAGTAAAGAGTAAAAAAATTAAATTTTTATTCCAGGCTAATAAATTCTCTTTTAATTAAATTATTATGAGCTGCATCATATTCACTAGAGCTAAACTTAGGGTCATACTTAAAACTTTTTTCAATATCAAGTTCATCAAACTCTATCTTAAACTCTATCTGTCTTATAAAAAAAGCATTATTACCACTACTCTCTATAGCAACTAACTTATAACCTTTTTTATTTAATAGGTTTTTAAAAGCTTTTAATGAAGCTCCATAAAACATATCAGATTGATAATTAAATTTTTTTTGTTTTGGAATTGTTAATGAGATAAATTTATTTAACCAAGGATTAAATTCAAGACAAATTATTTTAGGATTAAAATTTAATTTTTCAATTATCCAATAATCCATACCATCTGTGTCTAGAGAAAAAAAATCGAAATTATTATCAGTTATTACATTTTTAATAATTTCATTAATATTTTCATAATCAACAAATTGGTTTTTTACTACCACTTTTTCATTTGAAAAATTCTTATCTATGCACACTTCAAGCTTGTCACATTTTATGATGTCACCATCAATCAAACCACCAGACCAATTTTGTTTTATAAGATTTAGAGTGTTAAATTCATAATAATCAAAACCAATCTCAAAAAATTTTTTATCAGATTTTATTATATTTTTTGACAAGAAATCAATAATTCCGTCTTCATTATTTTGAGAGGTTACTTTAAATTCATGTATATTTATAGGATCTAGATTTTTAGATTTTTTGAGAACTATTTTATTTGATTGAACATGTTTTAAAAATTTAGTTTTTGCAATCTGGTAAATAATAAAATTGTAAATTTTTCTAGAAAAATATTTTCTAAAAAAAAGTAAGATGTTTGCTTTGGCTTTTCTGATTTTTCTTCCTAATTTCATTGATGATAGTTATAAATATTATATTAATAATATTCAATTTAAATTGGAGAGATGGCTGAGTGGTTTAAAGCGCACGCTTGGAAAGTGTGTGTACTGTTAAAGGTACCCAGGGTTCGAATCCCTGTCTCTCCGCCATTAATTTATTTATTTATAAAATAATAATCAGCATTTATTTTATTAATTTTTTTAAAACCAAAATAATTTAACCATTTATTAGTTTTAGTAAAATTATTGGGAAGTATTTCAATTTGCAAAAATATTTTATTATTTTTAAAAATTTTCTTTAGTCCATTTAAAACAAAAACCTCGTGTCCCTCAACGTCAATTTTCAAGCAAATAGTTTTTCTTGTATATTTAAATTTGTCATCAGCTTTCTTAAATACTGCAAACTCAGTATGTAAGTTTTTGAGATTATCTCTATTATTTATAACACCATATCCACCAGATTGAATAAATTCTTTTTTAAATAATGCCTTCATTTTAAGTTTCGAATTTTTGTTAGACAAACCATAATTATATTTTTTTATATTTTTAAGGTTAGGGTTTAAAGAAATATTTTTTTCTAGTTTTTTAAAAGTAAATTTAACTGGCTCAAAGCTTAATATAGAAGTTTTTGGAAATAATTTTGATATTATCAATGAATAAATTCCACAATTAGCCCCAACATCAAAAAAATAATTAATTTTATTTTCCTTAAATATCTTACATAAATATTTTATTTGCTTGTCCTCATAAAAATCAAACAAAAGAACTGATCTGTCAATTGGGTCACGTATATCTAAATTAAGATAAACATTTTTGAATTTACTTACAAAAATATTTTTATTCAAAAGATATGAAAATTTAAGAAATAAAGATGGATAGATTCGTTTTAAAATTGGTATTGATCTCAATATATTTCTTAATTTCATAAATTTTTATATGTTAAATCTGATATGTTTTTAGAAGAAATTAGCATTTAAAATAGGCCTTTTTTTTAAATATTTTAATTAAGAAAAATAACAAAATTTATCAATTTTATTTAAAAAGTGGTATAAATAGGTAATTTCCAAATATTTATAAATGAATAATAAAAATACATATCAGGCAGACTCCATCAAAGTTTTAAAAGGTCTTGAAGCTGTTAGAAAAAGACCTGGAATGTATATAGGTGATACCGATGATGGAACAGGTTTGCATCATATGGTCTATGAGGTTGTTGATAATTCAATAGATGAAGCTTTAGCAGGACACTGTAAAAATATAGAGGTTAAAATAAATTCTGATGGAACCATTACAGTTAGAGATGATGGTAGAGGAATACCTGTTGATATGCATAAGGGTGAAAAAATGTCTGCTGCAGAAGTTATCATGACTCAGCTTCATGCCGGAGGAAAATTTGATCATGATTCATACAAAGTATCGGGAGGTTTACATGGTGTTGGAGTTTCAGTTGTAAATGCATTATCAGAAAAATTAAAGTTAGAAATAGACAGAGATGGAAATAGATATTTTATAGAATTTAAAGATGGTGCCTCAAAAGCACCTCTTAAAGTTATAGGAAAATCAAAAGAAACTGGAACACAAATAACATTTTTACCATCAAAAGAAATATTCTCCTCAATAAAATTTACTCCAAATATAATTATTAAAAGAATGCGTGAATTAGCATTTTTAAACAAAGGAATAACAATAACAGTTAATGATTTAAATCAAAAAAAAGAAAAAATAATTGTATTTAAATTCGATGGGGGAGTTTTAGAATTTGTTGATTTTTTAGATGAAAAAAGAGAAAAACTTACAAATAAAACGGGCAATGACTTATTTAAGAAGCCAATTTATATTGAAGGAAAAAAAGACAATATAGAAATTGAATGTTCTTTGAAATGGAATGCAAGTTATGGAGAAGATATTTATCCATATACAAATAATATTTATCAAAAAGATGGTGGTACTCATTTACTAGGATTTAGGAGTGCCCTTACTAGAGTAATTAATAAATATGCCACAGAACATAATTTATTAAAAAAAAACAAATTAACTATCTCAGGTGATGATATTAAAGAAGGTCTTACATGTGTAATTTCAGCAAAGATACCTGATCCTAAATTTTCATCTCAAACAAAAGATAAGCTTGTTTCATCAGAAGTTCGAATGATTGTGGAAAGTATTGTTAGCGAAAAACTTTCAATATGGTTTGATCAAAACCCAACTTTATCAAAGATTATTTTAGCTAAAGTAATGCAAGCAGCTCTAGCAAGAGATGTTGCAAGAAAAGCTAGAGAAAATGTTAGACGTAAAGGTGCTTTAGAATTAAGTGGATTACCTGGAAAATTAGCAGATTGTCAAATAAGCAAGCAAGAAGGAACAGAATTATTTATTGTTGAGGGAGATTCTGCTGGTGGTTCTGCTAAACAAGGAAGAAATAGGTCAAATCAAGCTGTTTTACCACTAAGAGGTAAAATTCTTAATACTTATGTGGAAGAGATTGTTCTTAAAAAAAATAGCAATAGAGATAATAGCGAACATAGAACAAAATCTTTAGCAAAAATGATGTCATCTAATGAGGTTGTGACCTTAATTAATGCACTTGGCCTTGATCCAAAAGTTGAAGATATTGATTTGAAAGATTTAAGATATGGAAAAATTATTATCATGACTGATGCCGACGTTGATGGTTCTCATATACGAGCATTGTTACTAACATTCTTTAACAACAAACCATTTAATAAACTAATTGAAAATGGACACGTTTATCTTGCACAGCCACCTTTATTCAAGATCAATAAGGGAACAAAGGGTATTTATATAAAAGATGAAAAAGAGTTAGAAGATTATATTTTAAAAAATAACAAGGAATTACAAAAAACTAAAAAAGGTACAAAGGAATTTACCAGGGCTTATGAAGATGAAAAATCTAGAATGAGCATTCAAAGGTTTAAGGGATTAGGAGAAATGAACCCAGAAGAGCTATGGAATACCACATTAGACCCTGAAACAAGAAATTTATTACAAGTTCAATACTCAAAAGATATAAAAAAAGATCAAGATTTAATACACACATTAATGGGTAATGATGTTGTATTAAGAAAAGATTTTATCGTTTCAAATGCAATTAATGTTCAAAATCTAGATATCTAATAATGAAGTTTTTCGAAACTTCTAAGTATTTTTCATTAAAAAAATCGACTTATATCAATCTAAAGTGGATTGCTATTATTGGTCAACTAATAACAGTTAATCTTGTTTATTTTATTTTTGATTTTAAATTTAATTTAATTTTAGAAAATTCAATAATTTTGATTGGAGTGCTAAGTAATCTTTATTTAATTTATATCAATCAGAACACTCAACTATCAGATAAAATAGCATTTCTTTTTTTATCTATTGATATTTTACAACTAAGTTGTTTAATTTATTTAACAGGTGGAATTATAAACCCCTTTTCAATTTTTTTAATTATCCCAGCTATATTTTCATCGTCCAATTTAGGTTTTAGAAGCAATCTATTGTTAGTTTGCTTCACAGTTTTAATAATTATTTTTCTTACCTTTTTTAAACAACCTTTACCCTATCCAATTAATGATCATTTCCATGTAGATGGTTATTATTATTATTCAATTCCAATATCATTAATCATTGCTTTAATTTTTTTAAATTATTTTGCTTTAACCTTTGGATCAGAATCTAGAATTAGGAAAGAGGCGCTAAATAAAATGGAAGAAATTATGTCGAAAGAACATGAGTTATTATCATTAGGTGGACAAGCCGCTGCTGCTGCACATTCATTAGGTACACCGTTTTCAACAATGAAGATTATCTCCACTGATTTACTGGAGCGATTTAAAGATAATAAAGATGTTAAAAAAGATATTGAGTTATTGTCTAGTCAACTAGAGAGATGTAGTGAAATTTTAAAAAAATTAACATTAAACCCAATAATTGAAGATAATTTTATTGATCGTGATTTAACAATGGCAGACTACGTGGGTGAAATAGTTAAGTCATTCCAAGAAACAAGTAAAAAAGATTTTATTATAAATTTTGATCAAAATTCAAATCCACTAAATATAACCAAATCAATAGAAATTATTTATGGTCTAAGAAATTTTATTGGTAATGCAAATAAGTTTTCCGAAAATAAAATTTTTATTAATATAAAAAGTGATAGTGACTTAACAGAAATTATAATTGAAGATGATGGAGAAGGATATCATAAAGATGTCCTGAGTAAAATTGGTGAGCCTTATATTAAATCTGTTAAGTCTTCAATTATATCAAAATCTGGATTAGGTCTTGGGATTTTTATAGGGAAAACTCTACTTGAAAAAAATTATGCAAATATTTTATGTAAAAATTCCGAAACAAGAAGTGGAGCTGAAGTTAGTATTAAATGGAAAAATGAAGACCTGTTAAAGCTTTAGTGTAGTTTCTTTTTATTTTCAAATAAGCCACTCAATTGAGAAACCATCACATCCCCAAGTTCATGTACATCTGTTATTTTAATAGCTTTATCGTAATATCTAGAAACATCATGCCCAATACCGATAGCTAAAATTTCAACGTCACTCTTATTTTCTATAAATTTAACCATTTTCTTTAAATGTTTTTCTAAAAAATCCCCTGAATTAACTGATAATGTTGAGTCGTCAACTGGGGCACCATCTGAAATAACCATGAGTATTTTTCTTTCTTCTTTTCTTTTTTTAATTCTATTATAAGCCCACGAAATAGCTTCCCCATCAATATTTTCTTTCAATAATCCTTCTTTAAGCATTAAACCTATATTATTTTTAGCCTGCCTCCACTGTGTGTCTGCACCTTTATAAATTATATGTCTTAAGTCATTTAATCTTCCAGGATTTTTTGGCTTATCATTTTTAGTCCAAGCTTCTCTGCTCTTACCACCTTTCCAATTTTTTGTTGTAAAGCCTAAAACCTCTACTTTTACTGAGCATCTTTCTAAAGTTCTAGATAGTATATCGGCACAAAGTGCTGCAATTGTTATCGGTCGACCTCTCATGGAACCAGAATTGTCTATTAATAGAGTTACGATTGTGTCTTTAAAATCAAGATCTTTTTCTTTCATAAAAGATAAAGAGTTATAAGGATCTATAATTATTCTAGTTAATTTTGAGCTATCTAATAAACCCTCTTCTAAATCAAACTCCCATGCTCTATTTTGTTTTGCAAGTAGCTGCCTTTGCAGTTTGTTAGCAAGCTTAGTAATTAAATCTTGAAACCCAACAAGTTGTTGGTCTAAATTGTTTCTTAATTTTTGTGTTTCTTTTATATCTTCTAATATTTCAGCTTTTGCAATTTCATCAAATTCTGTGGTAAAAATCTTGTAATCTTGATCGATATTATTAAGATTTGTTTTTTGTAAAACATTTTCTGTACTCTCTTTCAAAGAATCTGAATCTTCTAATTGTTCTTCCATCCGCTGATCGCTAAGATCAAAGCCAGCATCTAGACTAGTCTGGCTATCATCTTGTTTGTTCTCTTCCTCTTTATCATCAGACTGACCGTCATTATCGTTCTCTGATTTATTGTCTTGCTCATTTTCTTGTTCATCGTTTTCTTCATTATTTTCTTCATTATTTGAAGCAAAGACATCCATATTTTCTAAAATTTCTGAAAATTTTAAACTATAATTATTTTGATCTTCTAAATTTTTACTTAAAAAATCAAAATGTTTATCAATAGATTCGTCAAACTCTTTCTTCCAAAAATTTAACATTTTTGTAGACACATCATTGAGCTCTAATTTAAAGAATTTATTTAACATATATAGCTCAAAAGCTTCAGTCACAGGAACATCTTCTTTATTTTTTAATTGCTCTTTACGATTAGAAAGTATTTTTTGATTATAATTTTCACTTAAATTTTTACCAACGCCTTTGAGCATTTTGCCCCCAAGAAGTTCATACCTAATTTTTTCAGCAATATTATATAAAGATTTACAAGAAGGATTATTAGGTAGGTTTTTATTAAATATTTCTTTATTTGAAAATTTTTTCTTTAAGGCGCCAGAATCAGTTTCTGCTCTTAGTCTAACAAAATCATTTTTATTTGATAAATTAGTTATATCAAAAAAATCAGTTTTTTTATTATTTAAATCTTTATCTAATTTTTTAACATCTAATTTATAATCTTCAGAAATTACTTTAGCTGTAGAAATTAAAGCTTGTTTAAATTGCTCTTTAAAATTATTTTCTTTTGAGCTCATTTAGATCTGAATATTAACCATCGACTCTGGCAACTCTTCTCCAAAACATCTCTGATAATATTCAGCTATTGTATTTTTTTCTATATCGTCACACTTATTTAAAAAAGTAACTCTAAAAGCATAACCTGTGTCTTTGAAAATTTCAGCATTTTCAGCCCAATGAAGTACTGTCCTTGGGCTCATGACCGTTGATATATCTCCTGCTATAAAGCCCTTTCTAGTCAAAGATGCAACTTTAATCATGTTAGATACTTTTTCTTGACCTTTTGGATTATTTAAATTTTTATTTTTGGCAAGAATGATTTCCATTTCTCTATCTAAACTAAGATAGTTTAAAGATGTTACAATATTCCATCTATCCATTTGTCCTTGGTTTATTTGTTGGGTACCATGATACAATCCTGTTGTATCCCCTAAACCAACTGTATTTGAGGTTGCAAATAATCTAAAAAATTTATTTTGTTTTATAACTTTATTTTTATCTAAAAGAGTGAAATTTCCTTCAGCTTCCAACACTCTTTGAATAACAAACATCACATCTGGTCTTCCTGCATCATACTCATCAAAAACAAGCGCAACAGGGTTTTGAATAGACCAAGGTAGAATACCCTCTTTAAACTCTGTAATTTGTTTGCCATCTTTTACAACAATTGCATCTTTTCCAATAAGATCAATTCTGCTTACATGACTGTCTAAGTTTACTCTAATACAAGGCCAGTTTAATCTAGCTGCAATTTGTTCAATGTGAGTAGATTTTCCCGTACCATGATAGCCCTGAACCAAGACACGCTTATTAAACGCAAAGCCCGATATGATAGCAAGAGTAGTATCTCTATCAAATTTATAATTTTTATCTATTTCAGGAACGTATTCACTTTTTTTAGAGAAAGCGTCAACCTCCATATCTGAATCAATACCAAAACTTTGCTTTAAAGACATCTTAATGTCTGGCTGTATGTTTAAATTAGGTGTCAATTTTTTCCTTATAAGTATTTTTTAGCTGAGTATAAGCCAAAGTAATTAATTTAAGTTTTTCTTCGTATTCTTTATTTCCCAAATTAATATCAGGGTGAAATTTTTTGACAAGAGTTTTGAACTGATCTTGTATTTGTCCCCATTTTTGGCCAACTGAAACACCTAGAATACTAAAAGCTTTAATATCATTAGCATCAAATTTGAATTGATTCATATGGTTATATTCACCTCTAAGTTTGGTTTTATCAAACTCATCTTTTAAAGTATTGTTCCACAGAACTTTAAAAAAGTTATCTGAAGAGCTAAAGCTCTGAGTTGGTTTGTGCCAGGTCATATCAGACTTTAAAAATTCAAATACTTGTTCATCATCCATTCCCTTAAAATAATTCCAATTTTTATTGAATTCTTTAACATGAGCTAAGCAAAGCAACCTGTAGCGTTTGCTATTATCTTTCTCAATTGGTGCCTTATATTCACCAATATCAAAGCAATTATTCCAATCACAAATATTTTTCATGCTGTATAGTAATAAATTATTATTTATGAATATAAACGAATTAATTGAAATTGTTAAAAGTAAAATTGAAGCAGAAATTGTTATGCAAGATTTTAAAATAGAAGATAAAAGTTTTTTACATAAAAATCATAAAGGAAACCAAGAAGGAATGTTCCACTTAAAATTAATTATTAAATCTGATGAGCTGAAAAAATTAAATAAGATAGAATCAACCAAGAAAATCTATAATATTTTAGATCATGAGTTGAAAGAACACATACATTCCATTCAAATACTACTTAGTTAATTCTTTTTTTAAAAAGAGATTAATAATTTTATCATTAAACTGTAATTTGTAAACTGGGGAACCTATTTTTTTAAGTAAAACTAAATTAACTTTCTCTGTATTATTTTTTTTATCTTTTTTCATAAAGGATAAAATTGTATTTAAATTTTTTATTGAAAAAAATTTATTAATATCTCTTGGCAGACTTAGATCATTTAAGTGATCGTCAATTAAGTTAAATTCTTTTTTATTCAAAATTTTATTTAATAAACTAAATTTTGCAGCAGTTTTAACACCAAGAATAACTGCTTCACCATGATTTAACCTTGCTGAATAACCCAGTGTTGCCTCAAAAGCATGGGCAAAGGTATGTCCAAAATTTAGTATTTTTCTTATACCCAATTCTTTTTCGTCAGCCTCAACTATCTTTTTTTTAATCAAGCAGCTTTGATGAATAGCCTTTTGTATAAAGGGACTTTTTAATTCTAAAATTTTTTTCCCATTCTTATTTAAAAAATAAAAAAACTTTTTATCATCAATAAGGGAGTGTTTTAAAATTTCACCATACCCACACACAACCTCTCTTTTTGGTAAAGAGTTTAAAAAATTAATATCTGATATAACAAGACTGGGTTGGTAAAATGAGCCAATTAAGTTTTTACCATACTTGGTGTTTATACCAGTTTTGCCGCCAATAGATGAGTCAACCTGCGAAAGTAGTGTTGTTGGTATATTAACAAACCTTAGACCTCGCTTATACGTACTTGCTGCAAAGCCTGACACATCACCAGTAATACCTCCACCAATAGAAATTAAACAGTCATTCCTGTTAAAATTTTTTTTTAAAAGAATTGATGTGATTTCATTGACACTTTTTTGATTCTTGCTTTTTTCACTTGCATTAAAATAATGAATTGTAACAGATCCTTTAGGTAAAGATTTTAAAGCACTTTTTACTAAATTTTTTGGAACATTTTTATCAATTACAAGAAGGCATTGATTAAAACTAATAGAACTTTCTTTCAAAAATTTATTTATTTTGTTTAAGATATTGTTTCCAATAATAATTGAATATTTTTGACTGTTAGTGCTAACTTTTAATTTAATTAAACTCATATGTTTTTATTATTGTTTTAACTATTTCACTTTTTGTTAATTTATTACAGTTTATTTTAAAATCAGCTTTTGAATATATTTTTTTTCTTTTGTTAATAATGGATTTAATTTCTTGCTCAGTTGATTTTGAAGCTAAGGGTCTTTTCTTACTGCCTTTAATTCTTTTAATTAGAACTAAATCATCCCAATTAAGCCAAAACGAAAAATGATTTGTTAAGACATCTTTTCTAATTTTATCATTAACGAAACCACCTCCACCCAAGGAAACAACAATATTTCTATGCTTTAGAGATTTAATTGTTATTTTTTCCTCTAAATTTCTAAAGTAGTCTTCCCCGTTTGCTTCAAATATTTCTGAGACAGTCATACCAGCATGATCTTCAATTAAACTGTCTATATCAATGAATGGTATATTTAATTTTTTTGAAACCATAGCCCCAATAGAAGATTTACCTGACCCCATCATACCTAAAAAAACGAGGTTTTTATTTGAATTCATAAGCTTTCTTTATTGAAAAAACACAAATATGTCTTAATTTGAAATTACTAAAGAATATATGCAATTTTCAAAAAATACAAGCAACGGAAGCGGTAAAAGTCTATTAATCAAAATAGCATTGGTGCTAATTATTTTTATTGGAGCCATAGTACTACTTGGAAAAATTGAATTTCCATCTCCAAACAAAGACATTGAAAAAATCATCCCTAATGAAAAACTTAAAATTGTTAAGTAAGAAATATTTTTTAGTTATATTATTTTCTTTATTTTTTGGTTTTGCAACCAATTCACAAGAACCAGTGGATATCTGGGAGGTAGGTGAAAAAAAACCCAAAGAAAATACAACCCTAATCGAAGATGAAGCTGAAAAAAATATTCCACAGAATGGTATTTATGAAATGCAATCCCAAAAAGAAGGTGAATTAAGCATTGAGGAAACACAAACTTTAATTTCAAAAGAAACAAAGTTAGTTGGAATTTATGACCCCGCAGAAAATGGCTTAGATATTAATATGTGGTCTAATTCTAATGGAGATCAAATTTTAAACATTTTTCAAAGAATAGATAAATTAGAGCTTTCAAAAGATGCTACAGAAATTTTGGATATTTTATTATTAACAAATGCACATTATCCAGAAATGAATATTTCAAAAGAGCAGTTTTTAGAGATAAAATCAAATTGGCTTATTAAACATTCAGACTTTGAATTAATTGAAAAATATTTATTAAATAATCAGATTATTAATGAACATCCAAAACTTACTAAACACTTAGTAGATTATTATCTGTCTCAATCAGATGTTAAAAAGGCATGTGAGATTTTCTCTGAAATTAAAGAGCCGATACAAGACCTATATTTATCTAAATTTAATATTTATTGTTTAATTAACAATAATAAAAGAGATGAAGCTCAATTGCTTATCGATCTTCAGTCAGAAGTAGGTATTGCTGATAAATTTTTCAATAGAAAAATTAATTATCTAATGGGGTATAATACAGAACCAACTATAGAAGTTTCAGAAAAAACAATTTTAGATTTCCACTTATCTCACAGAACAAATCCAGAATTTAAATTTGAACCAAAAAATACTACATCCAGACAAATATGGAAATATTTATCAACTTCAAATCTATTAGATAATATCAGTGATATTGAGCTTACAGATTTTGAGAAAATTACCAGTATCGAAAAAGCAACACATGAAGGGAATTATACAGAAAAAGAATTATTTGAACTTTATAAGAGATTTCAATTTAATATTAACCAATTATTAAATATTAAAGAATCAACCAAAGTGCTTTCAACAATAGAGACAAGAGCACTAATTTATCAAGGAATTTTAATTACCACTGCAATTAAGAATAAATTGCAGCTAATGAATGCTCTTAAAAATTCTTTTAAGAATGACGGTATTGAGAATGCATTTAACGTAGAATTAAAAGATTTTTTAAAAAATATAGAAGAAGATAAAGTTCCTTCAAATTTTACAACATTTTATAAAAATAATTTAGGTGATGAGGAAACAGCACAAGCAAACATTAAAATAAACAATAAAATTTTGCATCAATCAAAATTGATAAATTATTTAAAACTAGAAACATCTAAAAATGATCCTACAAAAGACCTAAATGATTTCTTAAAAAAAATTAAAAAAGACAAAAAATATTATTTTTCAAAAAATCTTTTAAGTCTGATGGTATAAAGATTTTAGACAAGTATAATGATTTATACCAAATAAATGAATCAGAAGTACCATCTGATATTCAAATATTTATCAACACCGGTGACATGGCTGCAGTATTGCTTAGAATTGTTGAAATTATAGGACAGGACAGCTTAAAAAATATTGATGAAGATACGCTATACTTTATTATAAGCGCACTTAATCAGTTAAATGCGGACCCGCTAAGAAATAGGATACTATTTAAAGTTCTTCCTTTAAAAGTTTAAAATTTATACTAAAATAATCAGTCATTATGTCAGTTAAACCAATTTTAACAGAGCCAAATAAAATATTAAGACAGATTTCCAAACCAGTTGAAAGTATTGGTGATGAAGAAAGAAGACTTATGGATGATATGCTGGATACCATGTATGCAGCGCCTGGAATAGGTCTTGCTGCGATTCAAATAGGTGTACCAAAAAGAATTATAGTGATGGACATAAGTAGAGATGAAGACAAAAAGGAACCAAGATATTTTGTTAATCCAGTGATTAAAAATAAGAATAATGAAACATCAAGATATGAAGAGGGCTGCTTGTCTGTTCCAGATCAGTTTGCTGAAATAGAAAGACCTAATGAATGTGAAGTTGAATATTTAGATTACAATGGAAAAAAACAATTATTGAAAGCAGATGGATTATTAGCAACTTGTATTCAGCATGAAATGGATCACTTAGAAGGAGTTTTATTTATAGATTATTTATCTAAATTAAAAAAATCTATGATAATTAAAAAACTTTCTAAAAATAAGTCGAATAGAATAATTGTTTAAAAATGACAAAAAAAATTGTCTTTATGGGTACACCATTATTTGCTGTACCAATTTTGAAATCTTTGTATAAAAAAAATTATATAATACCCACAATATATACACAGCCACCAAAAAAATCACAAAGAGGTCAAAAAATAAATAAGTCGCCAATACAGACTGCAGCTGAAGATTATAATATAGATTGTAGAACACCGGACATATTAAAAGAAAATAAAGAAGAATATAAATATTTAAAACAACTAGATCTAGATTTGGTAATTGTCGTAGCCTACGGGCAAATAATACCCAAAGAATTTTTAAATCTTGCTAAAAAAGGTTTTATAAATGTTCACGCCTCCCTCCTACCAAAGTGGAGAGGTGCAGCACCTATTCAAAGATCTATTATGAACTTAGAAAAAGAAACAGGAATTAGCATTATGAAAATAGGAGAAAAACTTGATACTGGTCCAGTCTGCAATAGTTATAGATTAGAAATTAAAGATAATGATAATGCAGAAATTATATCAAATAAACTCTCAATTTTAGCTTCAGAAAAAATCATAGAAAATGTAGAGAATATATTTGAAGATAAATTAACATTTAAAGAACAAGACGACTCAAAAGCAACCTACGCTTCTAAAATAGAAAAGTCTGAGGGTGAAATTCAGTGGAATGATAATGCAGAAAGTATTATTGGAAAAATAAATGGATTATACCCAAGCCCTGGGGC
>JACKZZ010020953.1_pt1 | contig 88918 bp, 137 predicted proteins | sample 8027871 | NCBI WGS metagenome assembly JACKZZ01 (sample SAMN15724774, study PRJNA655200) | protist metagenome | isolation source: fluorescence activated cell sorting (FACS) single amplified genomes of... | place: USA: West Boothbay Harbor, Gulf of Maine | collected 2000-07-19
TCTCATCATAGTACGATGAAACCAATTTGGTTTGTGAGTTAGGTTAAATTGAACATAGTCGTCTGTTCCCAATCTGTATCCACCTACATCCTTAAGTTGTTCTGCTAAGTATTTAGCGAAAGTAGGGTGGTCTTTGATTTCATCTAATTGACCAATCCCAATACGAGAGTAAAAATCGAGTGCTTGTTGAATTAAGCGTAGTTGCTTGTCTGTAACTGTTAGTGTTGCCATAACCTTTATCTTTTTTCTTATAACTAAATATACGAAAAAAGGATTGGAAATCCAACCCTTTCTTTAAAATGTTTTAAAAATCAATTAAATCCCGGAAAATATAGCCATAATTTCATTTCTATTTTCATTCCAATATTCATTAAATGATTTTGAAGAGTATCCCCCCATTTCATCATATTCTACACTTTCAATAGCATCTTCATATATTTTTTCTAATAGATTACGAAATGCGTCTGTTTTAGCTTCCTTTAACTTATTCTCAGCCAAGAATTTTCTTAAATCAAAATTGTCCATTGTTGTTTTTGTTTATGTGTTTATTTGTTATAAATATACGAAGAATATTTTAGGATTCCAAATCTTTAGTGTTAAAGGTTAAGATTCTATCCTTGAGCATCTGTAGAGCATAGTACCTATCTGTGGCTTGTATATCTGTAAATGCTTGTTGCAAGTCTTCAATTTCATTTAATATTTCATTTTTAGTCATTTCTCTTTGGTGTTAAAGGTTATACTTCTGGGGTGAAGTGTATAGTGAGGTTCACAAGTTGACCATCTTTTTGGCGAGTCCAACTAATTGCCTCTACGCTAACTAAATTAATTCCCATATGGTTTGGGATTACCTCTATTGGTAATGGAGATTCTGCTCCATTAAGGATTTCTTGAATTGTTTTGATTTCTGTTTTCATTTTTTCATCACTCTTCTGCTTTATCTGTTGGTACTTCAATAATCTCTACTCCGCATCTATCTGCATTATCCCATATCATAGAATCATCGCAGTTAAGGATGTCAAGAAGGTGTTTTGCTTCTTCTTGTGTAGTCTCTTTTGTGTTGTAAATGATTAGTGTTCTTTTCATTTCTTCTTCGGTGTTAAAGGTTTACCCACTTATATCCAAAACACAATCTCATCATAGTGCGATGAAACCAATTTGGCTTATAGGTAAAATTTATTTGAAGACCACTTTCTCCACCCAATCTATAACCACCTACATAGTTTGGTGTTTTGATTGATTCAACATTGGGTAAATAAAAGTTGTTTGTTGTTGTTGTTCCTTCTTGTTCGTTTAACTCTGCGATACACTTATCAAGATATTCTTGATTTGCTGATGGTCTTCCAAACTTTAATTCAGCAAACAATTCTTGTAGCGTGTGTTCTGAAGGATTTGTTAATGGGTTACTGTGTTCAATTCCTTTTGTTGTGTTAATCTCTGCAACTCCATCCTTTGGACCTCTATCCTCAATAAACCCTTTTGAGTTTTCATAACGTGTTTCATTTCCGTATGAATCATATTCTTTCCTACACCAATCTCCATTTGAGTTTTCCCAATAGATTTCATTTCCATTCTTATCGTTAATTACAAATGGAAAATCTGTAACATTTAGTTGTTGTGCGATTGTTTTAATTTTATTATTTGTTTTCATCTTACTTCAATTCTTTCAATTCGTACTTCACTCCTTCAATCTCTACTACTTTACCTTCACAAGATTGTTTAGGTCTGTTGTCTATGATAAGTCCATCTGAGTCTTCAAAGTGGATTTCTTTTCCATTTGAATCGTATTCTCTCCTACACCAATATCCATTTGAGTCTTCATAGTAGATTTGATTTCCATTAGAATTAAACTCACTCTTCTCCCAATCTCCATTTGAGTCTTCATAGTAAACTCTATTTCCATTAGAATCATACTCACTCTTTACCCAATATCCATTTGAGTCTTCATAGTAGATTTCATTTCCATTCTTATCGTTAATCTCAAATGGAAACTCTTTGATGTTGAGCTGTTGTGCGATTGTCTTTTTCATTTCTGTTTTCATTTCTGTATTTGTTTATTTATGTATTTTTTCCACCACTTAACCGCAGGTGGATACTCGGTTTATTAGAATTGTAGACGTTCAAACGTCTTACCATTTTCAGTCATAACGTAGTAGTGAGTGTCTTTGTGAAGAGTAAAGAACTTTCCATCTTCATCAGATATAATTCCATCTGCTCCCTCAGATGTTACCTGATGCATATTGCAGAAGTCTTGAAATTCTTTGGGATTGTAGAGTTTACTCATAACTGAGTAGTTGTCCCCTAATTCGTAATTGCGGGCGATTCGACCTTCGTCAATCATTCTAAGTATAAACATAGTGTTTAGATTTATGTATGTGTTTATTTATGTATACCTTAATATACGAAAAAAGGATTGGAAATCCAACCCTTTCTTCAATTTTATTTACCTTTGGTGTTAAAGGTTTCTTCCTTGTAATTCTTAATACATTCCTCCTCCATTAGGTCAACCCATTTTGAGTAGGAGATTTCTTCTCTATTAAGTTGCCATTCCAACTCTCTTACAAATCCTTGCTTTAAGTATTTACCCATTACTTCTTAATTTTAACCACATAATTTATGTATTGTGGTTGATGTGAATTATCATACTGATGGTAGGTAATGTATGAATTGATTATTTTAGTACCACTTTCATTTACCCAATCTATAAACTGACTATGTTTCTTCATTCCATCAGTTCCCGTATGGAAAGACACCTCTCTAACCTCTGTTTTGGTGAATAATCGTTTTAACCATTTCATCTTTCTTAATCGTCTAAATGGTCAAACTCTCCATAGGTATGAATCTTGTAACCCGTCTCAATTGGTTCAAAGCTACTGATACATAATCCTTTTAACTCATCATCACCAAAGCGTTCATATAAGTTTGTATGAGTACTGAGGTAAGGACCTCCACTTGGGTCAACCATATCAATAGTATTAGTATCTGAGTAAACTAAATGTCCGTACTGAGCACAGATAGGTCCCGGTCCTACATACTCATCATTCTCATTATAGATCATCTCATGCACTTGCTCTTCAAAGTCTTGAATGTGCATTGGACGTTGACCTTTAGAACCTACATCCTTACAATATTGCTGGTAAGCTCTCTTGTAGTTGTTTGGCCATCCAAAGCGACAATGCTTGAAACTACCTTCCCACAATACACTACCATCCTCTTGTTTAGTGAATGTATAAACATCTCCGTAACGATTTTCGTATTTTGTTTGCTTATTGGGCATTTCTAATGATTCTCTAGTTATGTTCATTTTGTTCTCGTATCAAAGTTAAATCACTTGGTTTTACTATTGCTCTAATCCTATCATTTGCGATTACAATTCGGGTTGAATCAATAACAGATATAATATAGAACGGATTATATTCTCTCCAATCCTTAGAGAAAACCCTATCGTTTATTTTGAATTTAGGTTTTCTAGGCATTTTGGACTAATAACATTAGAGCATTGATTTGACCTCGTTCTTGCCATCCCAAAACATCATCATCGTGACCGGGTAGGAAATCCTTAGTAACAAACTCTCCTTCATCATTGAAGATAGCAACCTCAAATTTATCAAAGAAATCTGGTTCTGGGTTACTCTCACGTGGTGTGCTGTAAGCAAACTCACCTGCGATTACACTGATTTCAAATCCATTATCGAATTTGGTTGTGCTTTTTAAATTACCTCCCATTGATGGGAAAAACTGAATGTCTTTAAATGTCTTCATAACCATTATTTTTACTTATTCAACGTGTTGAATATACGAACCCTATTTTGGGGAGCCAAATATTAGCAACGAAATTTTCCACGAATTACGTCAACTATAAATTTAGCTAACAAATAAGATATACCTATTACTGATATTAATGCTATTAGCTGTGTCATGATTTATCTATATTACGTTGTCTAAACCATGCTTTTGCTCTAAAAGTAAAACTAGTAATTAAACCAATACCTATAAGGAAAAATATACCATCAAATTTATCATAAGGGGATACTTGATATGTTAAAGTAGTCCACCCTAAAATATAACCAAACCACAATACAATCCATACTAAATCAGGGATGCGTTTTGTACGTTTCTCAATTTTTTCTACTTTTTTATCGTGAACTACTCTCGACAGAGCATCTTGTAAATCCTTACCATAAGCAGGGATTTTTGTTATTGAGCCGTCTTCATTTAATAACTCAATTTCATACTTCATCCACTCGGGGAATGAGTTACTATCCTTTCTGTAGGACGCATTGATAACCTTTTGTTTCATCATTAACTATTTTTACCTTTTTTTGTTTTACGTTTAAACCAATTGCCATATTCTTTATCACTCATCATTATGAGTTGACTACCTTTACTATTACGTGCTCTTGCCTCCATTAAAGCAACAGCATCACTAAATGAACCCATTTTGAGGTGTTCATCACCATCAATTACATACCAGCTATTAAATGCTTTTGTTAATTCTTTTTTCATTATTAGGTTTAACTTTTATATAACTTTTAACCCATTCCATTACCTTTTCTACATTTACCTTACCGCTTGGGTTTACTTTAAAATTTTTTATTTCCATAATACTTGAATTAGAATAATAACTATTGCGAGCATAAGTATTACGCTTGTTTTCAAGTTTATAGCCTCCCCTAAATGAATTAAAGTAAGTGTTGTAAACGCGAGTATACCCATGGAAAACCCTAATAATCGTGACGGCCAAACAGCACCATCAAAGGCTTGTACTAGATAAGTTGTACCTAAAATATAAGAATAACCAACTGGGATGCCTCCAATAGCAGCAACTAATATAGGATGGTCTTTAATCCATTGTGATATGAACTGGCCATTAGTTTGATACCAAGCTAATGTTTGACCTAATAGGAATAATAACATCCCGCTTATAAATAATTTCCAATTCATTGTTTTAGTCCTTTAATAAAATGATACATGAATATAATAAGGACAATTGGCCAAAACAAAAGTGAAATTAACCTTTCTTTATTATCTAATGTATTCTTACTTTCAATAATATTAGAGATAAAACTATAAATGATATCCCAACCTATTCCTATAAGTAAGTATGTAATTAAACTCATGCTAATAGTAGGTTGTTATTTTCTAGGATATCAACCCAAAAACGTTTGAGCCACACTTTAATAGTAACATTATCTAGTCTATCTTCAGCTGTAGCATCGTTTTCCCAACGCTCAGTTCCAATAACAGCAATACAATAATCAGCTATATCACGTGCTTCATCCATTTTACCTTGTTTGATAAATTCACGGCATTTTTCAAATCCACGCTCTAATGTTCCTTCTGTGTAAATAAACTCCATTTATATTATTTATTTTGATTAATGAAAGCATTCATTGCTGTTTCAACATCTGCTGTTGCCATTACAGCATCGTATTTTTTATTAATTCGGTATTCACCATTAACATTAACATTGAATGTAATGAAGCTACCATTCTCAAATTGAGCTTTCAAACGCTTAGTCTCAAAGTAACGATTTGAGTAACGATCGAAATCTGTGAACTCAAAAATATTAACATTTGGGTATTCAGCTTGTAAATCGGCTTTAGCAATCTCAAATGCTGATTTGCGTATGCGAGCACTTTCCATTTGGGATTTAGCATCCTCACGTTGCTCCTTTAATTTAGTAAGAAATGTAGTTAATTTAACTGCTCTGTAACTACCTACTACATCACTACATTCGATTTTACTTTTATTACCATCGAAGTGGAAGTAGTTGATTTTAGTATCAACAATTTTATCTTCCTCTTTATTATAACGCTTAGATAAGAAACAAACACCACCTTTATTAGTATTATAAGTAACATCTTTAGCCTCAAATTGAGTACCTTTAAAACTATAACCTAACTGAACATCATTAGTAACAATTGTAGGTTCAAACGTGTTTTCAAAATCAACATCTTTAAGGAAACCTGCTTGAATCAAAGCACCCTCTAGGCGTTCATTTGATAACATTCTATCCTTAGTAGCTTTTGATTGTTTTTGTTTGAAATCAGCAATCATTTCTTGTTGCTCTTGGCTCAAAATAATACCTTCAAATAAATCTAATTGTGACATAACCTTTATTTTTTAATTTAACTTGCGTTCCCGCCTCATTTACCCTGTAAATATACGAACTATTCTTCAGGTAACCACATATTCCGCGATTTTCCTTTGCGAGAATATTTCTTTTTGTTGCGGTAGATATTAGGACGGGTAGCCATCTTAATCTCCTCTTGTGTTACTATTATTTTCTCTACCTTTTTCATATACATAAATATAAGAAAGATAGATGAGGTAACCAAATATTACACTATGAGATGTTCCAGGAAATCGCTATTCTTGAATCTAAACTATCGTTAGGTAAAACAGCGTGTCTATGCCAGTTAGGGAATACTGTATAATATCCAAAATCAGGATATAAATAAGTACATTTCCAAGTATAAGGATTATTATTATCAATTACTGGAATGTGTCTTAGTTGACGGGCAAATACAGGGTCTTCAAATTCGAGTGGTGAGCTATTTTCTGGAACTTGTAGGTACCAAACACCTGATAATACACAATCAAAATGGGTGTGGGATTTATGGAATGAATCATTTTCTAGAGCATTAGCAATTAAGAAAATGTCACCTTTAAGATAATTAGGATCATAACCAGTTTGTTTTAAGTATTGTTTACTTACATCCCAAACAAATTCCTTCATTAAATCCATTTCAGGATGTTCAACTAACCTAAAATCATCTTGATTATGGGTTGTTCTACCTTTCCAGAAAAATTTTGTATCAGCCTGTTCATCTAAAATACGTTTAATAATAGGTAAATAATGAGTTGCTAACTCTCTATTATAACCAAACCCTGTTGGTGTAGCAAAATGTGCTTCTAAGTTTATGTTAGTTTCTATCATAATTTATTGATACCAACCGGTATAGCTAATTCTTTTATTGTTAACACCTTGGGCTACCTCAGTTACTAAATGTGGTGCTCCGTTTGACACATCAAATATGCTTAGTGTATTAAATGGTGGTGAGATGGTTTTATTTACTGTTTGCCAATCCCAATCCATACGTAAAAATAAACCCCCATATTGTGGTTTCCAATCTTTACTCATATGAAATACAAAAGCAATTCTACCATTAGCTCCATCAGTATGGGGTCCATTATAATGACCTGATTCGTAATTAGAGACAAATGTATAATTCTCAGCAAATACTAAGTCTTTATGACCTGTAATTTTACTTAGAAAATCTCTAAACTGTTGAGATTCAAATATTTCTAAATAGGGGTGCTTTTGTTGGGATAAATCTCCTGTACGTCTATAAATGTAGCTAAAATCACCATTGCGATTTACTTCATGGCAATGTTCTAAACGTCTTGGGATTAAAGGATCACCTGATTTCGATTTAGCCATATGATAATAACTAGGATTATCAATAGCAGATTGTTCATAATCAAAATCTGGGTCTGGGTAATGGATCAAATCCCACCAATCATCAGGTTGGTTATAATAATAGTGATGTAAAGTATTAGCCTGTAATTCCGGGAATAGATTTGGAATATTAATGGCTTTATTTTTTTCCCATTGTGTTTTTAAATCATCTATGTTAGATAATGTAACCTTAAAATTACCATCATCTAAATCGGGTGACATTCCTAACCTTGGACGTTGCCTAGATTCAGGATTAGTATATTGGTTAGTTAAATTTTGGGCTTGAGGCCACATTTTGGATTCGATAGGATTAGGACCATCCTCTGTGGGTTGAAATTCCTCACGAGTCGGTCCTATACCAAATTCTTCATCTATTGTATGTTGATAACCATTTGGGGCGAAATCTCCGCCTTGTTGTCCTTTAATCATAACTAATTTAAATGTTTTTTATGAATCCATTTTATCGCTTACGTAGTCGTCAAAATCAGCTTTCCAATCTGTGCGATCGTATTCAATATACTCATCAGCATCTGATGGTTTAAGTTTAATTTGTCTCTCTAGAGCATCTACATAAGCATTTACTTGCTTTCCATCTTCAGATTTCAACATGCGGTAAGCATTATCACGGATTTTTTCAAATCTAACTTTAGCATCATCGTTTTCAGAAATAAATGATTTCCATTCAGTCATGTAATCTTTTTCTTCCATCATATCATTTTCTGGGTTTGTGCCCATACCGAATAGTTCGGGCATTAATTGATCTATAGTAGTGTACATTGATTTGGTGCTGCCTCCTTTAATAGTCATCCATTCTTCAGTAGCAGGACTCCAAATGTAAGCGTAATCAGCACCATATGAACTAATCATTTCAGCTATATCCATTGCTGTTTGAGCCATATCATCTGTAAGGAATGTGATATCAGGGTCAACATCTTTATCTTTAGGATTAGATACTTCAATATCACCTGTTTCTGGGTCTAGGTATGAAATGTAACCCTCACTAGCAATTTTTTCAGCAGACATATCATCATTATAGTGATTTTCTAACCCAGCACCTAAGTTTTCTGGGTAACCATCGTAATGGTTATAAGTTGAAACTGCTTCTAGTTTTTCTGGGTCGAAATAAATGATTGTTGCTCTTGTAGCCATAATTCTAATTTTATTATATGTTATAAATATTACAGAGAATATTTAGATTTCCAATTTTTAATATTATTTTCGCCTATACCTAACTCTAATATAACTGCTTTATCAGGCACACCCGGTAGTTTATCTTGAGTGATAATGTAATCAATATTTGTGTTATTCCAAACCTTAATTTTAGTTTTAGCGTTAGCATTTTTAGATGTTTTAAACACCATACCAACAGGCATACCTCCATACGTTTGTGTTTTGTTAATTTGGATTTTGGGTTGCTTTTCACCTTTAGCTGGGGTATGATCTACTCTAAAACAACCATTAGGATTTTTACTACGATCAAAATGCCAAACTGACTTATAACCTAATTCGGGTTTCGTTGGGTATTCATAGCTGGTAATTACCCAGTTATCTAATACTGTATCGTTTTCTTTTAATCTAGCCATTAGTAATATTTTTTATTAACCTCATCCATCTCTAACTCCTGTGAATATAATACCTTAAAAGTGCCTCTCCAACCACCTTCGCGATTACTTCCATAATAATAGATAGGACCTTCGTATGGTTGGCTATAACTTTCAGTATGAACCATTTGAATATTTCTAGGGTCAATAGTTAAGTTAGTATCATAAATAGTAATACGTCTAGGACCATCGTAACTACGAAATGTAACTCTGGTAGTTTGTAGCCATTTGCCTGCTTCGTTTTGAATTTCAAATAAATCACCTTCGAATGGAAATTCGAGTTTAGCTTTATCAAATTCCTTCTGCATTACTTTAGATGCTCCTCTACTCATTATCTATATTTTTTAGCTATATAATCTCCCTCTTTATGGGATTTAATTACGTGACACATTTTACAAAGTAACTGGTAATTGCTTGGTTGCTCACCTTCAAGTGTTTTTTTAATACTAGGATCAATATGATCAACATCCATTGCTGTTATAATGGATTTAAAGTTTTCTTCACCATATTGTTTAATCATATCTAAACCACAATGTTCACAAACCAAATCCTCAGCTAATATTTTTTCTACTTTATACATTAACCAAGGACGAGATGGGGCATTACTAGCATATTGTTTATACTGAATATGATCAGTACAATATGCTTTTAGGTTTCCATTTTTATATTTTAGTGCTTCTTTATTACACCAAGTAACCTTACACATAACCTATTATTTAATACCTAATTCACCCATCACTTCCTTCATGTGGCGGCACTTTCTATCTTTGGCTCTATATTGACCTGAACAAGTACAACTGACTTTATAATCGCTAACCTGCTTTACAACATAATAACTACCAGGGTCTGATTTGGATTCAAATCTCCATTCAGTTGGATTGTCAACTTTTTTAGTACCTTTTTTGCGACCACGAGTCTCCTCTTCAAATGCTTTGATATCATTTATTGTGGTTTCAGGCAATACCTCTATCCAGTCAGGTATCATGTATAACTTACCATTTACGCGCGTTAAACCCGGTGTATATGGCGAATTTGACATATATTTAAATGGACGAACCGCTACAAAATCACCAAATCCACGTTTGATTGTGAATTGAGATGATTTATTATGGACAATACGCTTACGCAACTGACCATATTGGGTTTTATTTGTGAATTCAAATAATGGCATAACTCTTATTTGTAAAATTGCTTATACATTGCTATTGCACTCTCTCTAGTCCAAGCATTAAATTGCTTACCTGTGTGCACACCATCTTTTAAAATTGCATACCAAGTGAAACCCATGTAATCCTCTTCACTCATTCTTATTGCTTTAAACATAACCTTTATTTCTTATTACACCTAAATATACGAAGCCCCTTTCGGGGCTCCAAATACTTAATAATATTTCTTGTCTTGAATTTCAATTAGCTGAGGGAGATATTTGTTAGGGATAGTATAATTAGGGGATAATTTTTCAATGTTTTTTAAAGAAATTTCATAACAACGTATTCCATCATAATGATGACCTAGGTATATAGATTCATTATTTTCATTCTTAATCCAATGGCCTCCATCTAAATTATCCCTATATAAAATGTTAGCTTTAGCTTTTTTGGGATCATTTTCAAAGTAAATTCTTTCTATTTCAAGATTAGGAAATTGAGATTTTAGATAATATTCAGCCTTACATAAAAAATCATGGTTACAAAATCTAATACTTATTAAAACAATATGTTCATTATTATTAATTCTATTAATTAAACTATTATAACGGGGTTCTTTATTAAACTCGTTTTGTGGAGGTTTTTCATCAAACCAAACATCCCACCCCATCCAATCGTCAAAAACAAAATCTATATTACCTTGAAATTGATTATTTAATAAAGTAGTTTTCCCGGATCCAGGAAGACCTATAATAAGTGTAACTTTAGACATAAATTATTTTAAATATTTCATGTAGTCTATTAAACCACTTTCTAAATCATATTTAGGTTTCCAGTTAGGCATCCATTTATCTTTATTACTACAAGTATAGAATTGATAACCTTTTGGTATTATACTTTCTGGGTGATAAGTAAAAGATAATTTCATAATTTTCATTTTATCTTCAAAACCACGAGCATCACCACTACCTACTTCATACCACCTACCACATACATTACTATCATTTTCCATAGCAAATATGTTAGCTGAGATGATATCTTTTACATAAACAAAGTCACGTAATGGACCTTTGGGGAATAATTTAATTTCTTCCCCATTTTGATTACGTTTATACATTTGATAAGCAACAGAAGCCATTCTACCTTTATCTTCTTCACCAGGACCATAAACATTAAAATAACGTAAAGCCGTTCCCCCATTTGAAATTACATATCCTTCACCAGCATATTTACTCCAACCATATAGGTTAGAGGGGTGTTTTTCATTTACTCCATAATTTGCTGCTGATGATGAGTATACTAATTTAACTGAGTATTCACTACATAAATCTGTAATATATTTAGTTACTTCATAATTCAATAACATCATATAATTTACATTCTGTTCTAAAGTATCTGAACATGCGCCTACATGGAATACACATTCTAAACCTTGTTCAAACATTTGTTTAATAGTGGTTCTCCAATCAAAATCTAATTCACTTTCTTCAAATGTGAATATTTCATATTTTGATTTTAATTCTTGTTTTAGGTTTCTTCCAATAAAACCTTCAGCACCTGTAATTAATATTTTATTCTTCATATGTTGGAGTTACTACACCACGTTTAGCTACTACTTCTGCAGCTTTGCGATTAGCAAATTTAATAGCAGCACGTTCGTCTTGTAATTGATAATATTTTACTATAAATGAAGCTACAAATGTATCGCCTGCTCCTGAAACATCAATTGTGTCTTGTGGATTAGGAGATTCAAATAATACATTTTTATATTCAGCACCTTTTTTACCTAAGGTAGTAATAATATTATCAGTAGTTAAATCTGGGTTGTTTAAACGTTCAGATTCGTTTAATTTAACAAATGTAAAACCTTCAATAATATCATTTGTAAGTTGACGTTTACTATCTAAAATAGATAATTTAGATTTACGGGCGATTTCCTTTAAATCAGCATTTGTTAAAAATCCTTTATTATAATCACTTACAATTACAACATCAGCTTCAGCAATAGAGGAATCAGCAAACATACCCCATTGAAATTGGCAATCAAATTTTTCACCTTCATCTACTCTAAGGAACATATGATTTGATTTTTCCTCAACGTAGCGTGTTTTTGTAATAGTATCTTTTTGAGTGATACTAGCCATAGTAGCATCAGGAGCTAATACCTTAACATTTTCAAATGTATTACCAGCCATACCAGGATTATTAACCGTATATAACGGGTTTAAAACTGGAACCGGTGCCTCTGGTGATAATCGTTTGGCATTGCAGTAAACGAATTTATCAACACAAGTTTCTCCTATTACTAGTACTTTCATCTTCTCTTGATTCTTGTAGTTCAATACTTAGGGCATTACATAATGATGAGACTGTATCTGGTTCGTATTCCATTAAATACATAAAATCATCATCAGACATAATCTGCATCACTTGCAACACTGATAGTTTACTAACCATACTCACTAAAACGTGGTTGTGAGGGTTTTTTCTTTTTAGTTGCTTTTCTAAAATTTGGGTATTTTGATTTAGCCCATTCGTGCCATTCTGTGAATGCTGTGTAACGTTGTTTTGCGCTTGTATTACTCATTGTTTAATTGTTTTTCGATTTTATTCCAATATTTAATTGTTCTATCCTTTTTATAACCATTTGGTCCACCATTCCAATTACGTGCTATTACTTCAGCATTATCATTTTTATGGTGAAATTCTTTCCATACCATAAACATATGAATTGATTTTTCTCTATCAAACCTATCTTTTAAAGTAAATCGTTGATGTGAACCAATTCGTTTACAAATGCGGTTAACCTCTCTAACCATAATAGGTCTAATTTGTAAGGCACCTACTGCTTCATTACCTACAAGATGCCTATCACCGATAGCAGAATCATTACCCCTAGACTCAACAAAAATAAGGGCAGTGAGAAGGTCTCCATCTTCAATAATAGGCTGAATGTTTTTTGGCTTAAGTTCGATAATAGTTTCTTCATAACATACTTCAATTGGAACATTTGTATTACTATTAATAAATAATGGTAATAAACCTAATAACACAACCTTTTTCATACAATTATTTTTCTAGTTCTTGTATCGCTTTAGCAATTCGAGCACAACCTTCATAATCCTCATTACGCTCATGAATTTCTAAATTCTGCCGTAATGTACTAAGCATATTTTGCCTATCCAAGGTTATATCGAAAATTGATTCATCTTCTTCAACATGAACTTCTAAAACAGGTATAAAACGTTTTTTACCTTTTAAATTCTTTAAAGCAACTTCAATGATTGCTTTTGAGATTTTAAGGTCTTGTTCTTGAAGCATATCTTCAAATTCCTCTACGTTTTTTACTTTAATTCGTTTTACCATTTAAAATAGGTCTAAAAATTTACCATCTGATTTCTTATCCCGTAATTTACTAAGTTTTTCTTGGTCTTCCAACATTTTATCTGCTAGTTTTTCAAGATGTTTTGATTTTTGGTTATCGTAATCGTTAACTAATTTATCGTGTTTACGTTTTTTACGTGCTAATTTACTTTTACGTTGTTTCATTTTCTAGATACTAGTGAATAAGGGTCATCGCTTTCATCTTTATCTACTAAACCTAATTTTTCTAATTGTTCAAGTTGATAAGCATCCAACTCCCATTCTACTTCGCTTTGGTAGGTTGGAACATGGTCTTCTATACCCTTAATCTGTTTGTCGCTAAATATATCTCCTACTTGTAGGAAATAATGATTGTAACAGAGTAACTCTGTATTTTCTTTACGATAATTATTTTTATTATTATCTTTAAAATTAAGAAGTAAAGGCATTTTATAATCACTTACTCTACGTTCGTGAAATTGACACACTGAACATTCTTCTTTTAGGTAACCTTCAGTTATTAACCTATATTTTAATTTATCTGGGCTAAATGATGAGGCATCAATTCTACCTTCAATTATATCTAATAATGCTGGTTCAGGTCCATCTGCTCTTAAAAATTTAGGTATACCTTTACCAGCCTGATTTAAATGTTGTTCAAATAGATTGTTATAACCTTCTTCGGTCGCATCATAAGTTTTAGCCCATTTTTTATAGTGTGTATACGATACATGCAAATAGCGAGCAGCAGCTTTGTTACTCAGTGTTTGAGACATAGCTGCTAATATTCGTTCTTTAGCAAGTGGTTTAGCGTTTGGCATTAATCTTCTATAAATACTATTGTTTCAAATGTATTGTCACCTTCTCCAAATTGGGCGTTAATTGCTTTTTTAGGTTTAGTATCTGAGCAATTTACACAATTTTTATAACCAAATTTAGTTAATCTTAATTCGGGCATTGGTTCGTTACATACTATACAATCTATGTAAGTTATATTGTCCATGTGTTAATATGTTTAAGTTTTCCCTATACATATCACAAACTTTGTAAAAATTTAAATAAATCTGTTGGAGTTTCTAACATATGAACCTTACCATCTTCCATTTCTACACCTAATAACTCACCATCAGCATCAAATCTATCTAAAACCCACCACCAAATTACATCAGCTGTATCATAACCATACTTAGCTATAATTAAATTTTCAATAACATGATAATGGTATTGGTTGAAACCTAATAAATCAATACCAAAATCTTCATGTAATTCATGTTCAGAATGCCAAATGTGTTCTAGTGTCTCTATTGTATCAACAAATAAAGCTAATTCACGTTCGGTTTCGGTTTTAGGTGATTCTTTTATATCTAAACCCTCTCCGTATTTGTTTTGTAGAATTTCTTTCATTTAAATTTAGATAATAATTTAGAATTATCTAACATACTATGCTCAGCTTTACCATCCCATTTAGTAGTAAAAAATTGATGTGCTAATTGTTCTTTACGTGTTGATTCCGCGCTTTGTTCGCGGGTTTTACGCGTGGCTGCTCCTGCAAAATGATAGAAATTAACGTATGCGCGCTTCATAGAATACCCAACGTATTCACATTTAAGAAAGAAATCCCAATCAACTACATGAGGGGAAGGATACATAACATCCCAACCTCCAACTGCTAAATAATCGTATTTATTCATCATAAATGGTAAAGTAGAACCATTTAATTCAGATTGTTTGTATTGTGTATCTTCAAAATCCCAATATGTTTTTAGATCAAATTCCTCAGGTGATTTACCTAAATCTTTAATTATAAACTGAGGGAACATTGATGAGTTAGGTTCAATTTGGTTAGCAGATACTACAACACCTTTTTGTTTAAATTGATTTAATTTATAATCCCAATTACGGGGGAATACATTATCATCATTTACCACTAATATCCATTCGTGTGAAGCATTATATACACCCCAATTTGTAGCTACAGATAGTCCTTGGTTTGAGCCCAAATCTAAAACGTTTACTTTAGGATATTTATCTAAGATTGGTTTATTTAATTCATAATAACCATCTACTACAACAATAATTTCATTGTCATTTACTTGCCCTTCAAAACAGGATTTAAGACATAAATCCAGATATTCTGGTTCTTTATAAGTAGGTATAATTACACTAAACATATTTTTCCCAATTTATAGTTGGTGACATTAATCCTTCAACACAATGTGTTGATAAACCCGGTATGGGGGTGATTACCATTCTACCACGTTGTTCATTTAACAACATAAATTTATTATGATCCCCTGCTACATTAGTATTAATATCATAATCTAAATCAAATAATTCTTTATTTACTATAAAACTCCCACAAGCACTAGCAGTTGTTCTCCAATGGTGATTTTCAGTAAGAAATATTTTAGATACTAAATCATCATACATAGGGAGGATATATTTATCTTTATTATCATACAATGAAACATAATGGGGTAAGTTAAAAGTAGAAAATAATTCTATTACTTTATCTACCCAACCCTCCATGTGAATGTAATCATTTTCAATAAAATATATTAAATCATCATCAGCAGTTTTTATGTTTTTAGCTATTTCCCAAGTTTTAAAAAATGAAACTTGGTCTCCACCTGCTTCAATTTGATGAAATTTTGTAACTTTATCTTTGTATTTATGTACAAAATTAGTTTCAGGTCTACCATCCATTACTACATGAAGGTCTACATTCTCACCTTTAATCGTATTAAGTAAATTAACAAAACATTTTTCAAAATCAAAAAATTTAGGTCTACCTTTTTGATTACCTAAAATATTATATTGTCTATAAAAGATATGGATTTTCATATTATAATTATATTTTTATCTGGGTGTTGATAGTGGCAAATACCTTCAATCATAATATTTTTATGACTACAATCATGTATTTGGTTTAATTTAACTAATTCTAATAATTTAATATAAGTTTCTTGAGGAATCAAGTGGTATTTAATAAGGTTATTTCGTTCTACACAATGTAATAAAAACCACTCACAAGACCAATCTTGAATGTATTCCCATATTTTACCATTATAGTTATCTAATTGTTGAATTTGATTATACGTTTTATTAATATAATTTTTATCTGTTAGATAATCAGTTTTAGATACATTTATAAAATAAAAATTAGTTTGTGGGTAAAAATATTCATTTTGGATTTTGTTAGAATCAAAATTAAGGTTTTCCATTCCACCATAACCGATTCCATCCATATAATAAAAATCAGCTTCTTGGATTGGGATTTCTAATACTTCAGGTTGTAAAATTATATCGTTTGAGGCTTTACATAACCATTCAATGTTGTTTTCCTTACAATAATTAAATATAGTATTATCTAAATCAGCTGTGCCAAAATTATGTCCTCGATTTTCATCTAAGTAAATAATAATAGCATTTGGGTACAAAGATAAAATAGTATTTTCTAAGTATTCTTTATTTAATTCATTATAAGTAAGGGCAAAGATATGTCCTTTATACTCATCTAATATTAATTGGTTATGTAACAAATAAGAACCTAATAATTCAATATCTGAATCATTATTAATGAAACCTATAGAACCATACCAACTTTTATTAATTAGCTTCTTGAGAGTCATAAATAAAACCTTTATATTCTTTAAAAATATCTATAATATAATCTGGGTAATAGTCTATTGGATTAATTAATTTAAAATTCATTGTATCTCGTTTAAATATATCTTTCCCATTTAGTAAACATTCATCTATATGTTTATCATTATAATAGTTTTCATTATTATATTCAGTATGAGAGATAGTTTTTATTTTATTTTGGATCATTTCCTTACCACCCATATAAGATAAATGCCAACCACTTCTAATTAAATGAAATTTATCTCTACTACCTCTTATTTTTTCAAAGTGAGGAAATTCATTTAATCTATTAAAGGGGACAAAGCATGTCCCTAACCATTGAGCATCTTGTGGACCCATACTTTTATTGTTAACATAATAATAAAAGAAATCATTAACACAAGTAGTAGGATTAGAGTAGTGTTTAACACTTTTGGGGTGAGGTATTTCATCTACATCACCTAACATTATAACATCATCTTTTTTAGCTTCAGATAATCCTAAAATAAGACCACTACGTTGTTGACCTTCTAACATCCAAGCAGCTGAATAGGGATTATATTCTGTGTCTTTTTTGCTGAAATCTAAACCTTCATCATCTAATTCGACTGGGAGGTAGATTATTTTATCTGCCCATTGTTTAAAGCGATGTTGGTGTTTTTGAAAATTATAAGGTTTAGGTTGATTAGTAAATGTTCTATCGGCTTCACAAATAACAAATTTATCGACTACTTTATCTAAGATTCTAAGTCTTATTTCAAGCATATCAAATTCATCCCTAAATGTAAAGCAATCGTAAATCATAATGTACTGTAATATGAGTTTTGACGTTCTTGGCGTTCAATTGTTTTATTATGGATTAAAGCAAATTCCTCTTCAATAGGTAAAATAGCATGTGTAGCGTGTCCAATAATTTTTTCATGAACTTCTCCATGCCATCTAATACGTGGATCATTTCTATATAATCGCCATTGCATATCAGGCCAATTTACCCTGCCTTTTTCATCAACATTCCATCCCCATTTTTGGATATGAGCTTCAGTTAGTCCTTCTACTCTATTAATTCGGGGAACTCTCATTAAATCTACCCCTTGATTTACCTCTAACATTTGAGGTATAATTTGCATCATATACTCATTAGGTATTTCATCAGCATCGATCTGGAATATATAATCTCCACTACATAAACTATTTAAGCGATTTTTCATAGCAGCAAAATCACCTTCAAATTTATAAGATGCCCATCTAAATAATGTTTTTTCAACATTCATTTTACGTAGATAGGTTTCTACTTCTTTATCACCATTATTTGAATCAAATAATACTACGATTTCGTCTTCGTCTCGTTTATTTTTTAATAAGAATGTAATTAAACGTTGTATCTCTACAAATTCATTACAGACGGGGATTGCATAACTTAACTTCATATTTTATTTTTCGAATACACCAATATACTCAAGAGCTTCCATAAAATCACCTTCAGGATAATGTTTTATATTTTCCATATCCATTTTAAATTTATAGTTTTTACCTTTAGCTTTAAACTTTTCTTGTTCTTCTTTAGGCATAGGAATTGCTTTTGCTGCTGCCCAAGCCCAGTTAGAGCCATTTTTACCATCAGCAAACACCATACCTTTATTAGGTAAATTAATTGTATTAGGCATCCATATTAACCCTGTATCCTCATCTTCACCCATTAATTCTTTATAAAGTTCTGGGAGGGTTTCCATTTGGGTTTCAAAAAATTCTTCATCTTTTTTCATTAATGAATTAGTAATAAAACCACAACCATAACACATATAGTTTTTAATCTCGTGGTTTACTTCTTGAACGTAGCAGGCATCACTACCACATCTATCGCATGTTGTTAAATTATCTTTCATTTTTTTCTAATTTTGACATATTTAAAGTAGGTAAATTTAATTTTGGTAATTTTAATTCTACTTGTTTAGGAAACTCAGGAATATTATTTGTTAAAATAGTGTCAAGTTTTTGATACATTTTTTCTAAGGAAAAATTATTTTTAGTATGATAAGCTTGACGTTTCCCACCATCAACATATTCTTTATAATTTTCAAATACGTTTTTTAATGATAAATGTATTTCTCCATGGCTTGGAGAGAACCATTCAGCTTCTGGAAGTATCATGTTTTTAACTACTGCTGATGGGTGGACATTAGTTAATTTTCCTCCCACCATAACATTAAATTTAGGATTTAAAAAATCTAAATGACCACTCCAACCACTTACTATAATAGGTTTTTTACTTAAACTAAACTCTAATAAAGGACGACCAAATCCTTCACCCTTAGTTAAACTAATCATAGCTTTTATCTTAGAATGATTATAAATAGAATTCATTTCCTCATCTGTAAATTCTCCATGTAATAGATAAATGTTAGGTAAATTTTGTGAATTAACACTTTTTTTAATGGCTTTAATCTTTTCTAAAATACTATCCCTATCTAAGTAAGAAGCCCCGGATTGAGAAGTTTTTAAGACAAGGGCTGGTTGGTTTTTCTTATTTTTAAAAGTTTCATAAAAAGCTTTAATAAGTAATCCTATGTTTTTTCTATCCTCACCCATATCTCCTTGCATCCAATGTCCTACTGATAAGTAGGCGAATGATTCCTTAATCTTCAAGTCAATTGTGCAAGGTTTTTTATCATGGAAATAAGTATCTAAATCAGCACCTTCAAATAAAACTTCAATAGGTTTTTCAATTTTAACCTGACCTATGTTGTTTCTATGATTGTCTTGTTTTTCATAAACTGAATTTAAAAAGGATTTTTTAGAATGTTCTGAAGATACTATGTTTAAGTCCATTCTATTCATCCCTTCAACCCAAGTACCATCTACTAAAGTAGTCTCCATACCTGCTGTAAAGCCAATATTATATTTACCTACTTTTTGGAATTCATTAGGAACTGTAATTTGAGCCCAAATATCGGGTTGTTGAGTTAAAGGTGTAGGTATTACTAAATCTAATAAATCTTTAAATTTTGGGTTATCATTACAAAATCCAAAGGGTGTATCACCCCACCTTTGAGATATCAGTTTTACATTATATTTATTAGTTTTTATAATAGATTTTATAACGTCTCTAGAACGTGCTCCATATCCTGAGTAAGTATCAAATGGGGAGCTTATAACAAATGTTGGTTTCATTAATATAATAATTTATGTGGTAATACGTCTTCTTTAATTTCACTGATATTAATTAATTCATAGTGGTTTCTAGGAGTCCATGTATTAAATAATTTATCTAAACTAGTTATTACTCTTTCGGACATATGTTTAGAAGTAAATCCTGCTTCATCACTAATAGCCCATTTATAACCAGCTTTACCTAATTTTTCTCGTTTATTAGAATCTATTTTATAAACTTTCATAATTTGTTTAGCAGCATCTTCGGCACAACATCTATCATCCCAAATGTAAGGGGTTGGTGGGGAACCTACAAGAGAACGATTATTTGGAAATACTGGGAATGCCCATTTACCATGTTTTTTATAAGCTCCAGTATGATTTGAAGGAATATTAGCATCAAAATCGATCCAATTACCATTTTTATCTTCAAAACGCATTTGGTCTTGCATACCACCTGTTACATTAGCAATAATAGGAGTACCTGTTAATAATGCCTCAGTTAATGATAAACCCCAACCTTCAGCAGATGATAATAAAATTTGTGCATCTGCTGCATTATAAAAATGATTTAATTGTTGTGCTGATAATTTACTAGTAGAAAACATTATATTATTATAATTACTTCCAAATAAGTTATCAACGACAGCCTGTAAATTAGTTCCAGCATCACTTATTAATTCTGTATGTAATACAAAATAACAATTTTTAGCTTCATCCTCTGGGAGTTGGTCCGTAAAATATTTCCAAGCTAACAAAGTATCTGGGATTGATTTTCTACGAATATTTCTTGAGTTAAAGAATAAAATAAATGGATTCTTGGTTGTTGATTTTGTAATCCTATCTTTAAGTTTTATAACTTCTTGATATTCTTCAGATTCTGTAGGAATAGGATAAAATACATCAGTATTCATCCCATGAGGAACATAATCTATAATCTTACTATCTGCTTTTTCACCTAAAACAAGTTTATTAATATTAACAGTTTGTTTTGAAATACCCATTAATAAATCGCATGATTCATAATAAGCTTTATTATACATTGGAGCTGGGTATTCATCCCAAATATTAAGATAAGAAATTGGGATATCTTTACGTATTTCATTTTCAATTCTAAATAACCAAATAAAATAACGAGGATCAGTAATTAAAAATATAGCATCAATATTTTGGTTTTTAATTAATTCTCTAATCTGTTGAGGTTCACCATAACCATTATTAGGTTGGATAATTACTTTTGAATCTGTTAACCCTGTTGATTTATTAATATCATCACTAATATCAAATATTTTACCTAATTCTGGGTGGTTAATTGCCCCACCTAAATTATACCAATTGTATTTGTGAGAAGTATGTAAAACTATTTCTTTGCCAATATTTCCTACACCAGAGTGAAGACGGATATCGTCAGTAAGCAACAAAATATTTTTTCGTTGCTCTTGTGGTATATAACCTTCTTTCATTTACTTAAAGTTCTAAGTTGTTGTGATTATTTATTTGTTTTCTAAAATCTTCATCTGTAAGATACAAATGGATAGCGCGATCGGCAAGTTTCTGGAATGAGAACTTACGCTTTACACATTCAATTTTAAATTCATTGAATAAATCGCTTTTAATTTTAACACTTGTAAGTGTTTTGTCTGTAGTAGCCATAACGTTATTTATTATATTTTTATATACGTATATTATTATCCTTCAAAAGTCGCGGAACATAAATGGGTCTTGAAGTAGGGACACCATTTACAATTATTATTAGTTAAAGCGGGCATATCTTTTTCATTATATCCTTCAGATGTAAAGCAATTATCTAAAAACTCATTTAATGATTTTGTTGCTTGGTTAACTGAGGTTTTACCTGATGGGGGTCTGAATTGTTGGATACGTTTGATTACAAAATCTTGTGATTCATATAATTTACGTTTTACAATAAAAAACTCAATATCAATATCATCGATTGGGACATTGTATTGTTGAGCAAAGAACTTTTTATATAAAACTAATTGGTGTTGTTTTGATTTGTCTTTCTTTGTTTTATCGTTCCAACCTCGTGTAGATGTTTTTATGTCGATTATAATGAATTTATTTGTATTCTCATTATACATCACGACATCAAGGAAGCCCATGTATTTAACGCGTGGTAAGTGCGGATTAGGCGCTAATACAATTGGTATTTCACAACCTACTAACCACCAACCACGTTTTGAAAAGTATTTACGTCTATTTTTTCTAAGGTAATTTATAATTTCAACACCGTCGGAATAGAATTCTCGAAGTGTTTGGGCGTCAGTAAAATGCTCTCCTTTATTCTGTTTATAAGCGTCTGCATAACAATCTCTTAATCTGGTTTCAAAATCTGTTTCTAAATCTAACTCGTCAGCCTTAACTGCACTCTGGTTATACATAACATCAAGATACATTTGTAATGTCTCATGTAACGCAGTTCCAAAGGTCATATGAATACTTTGCTCCCTTATTTTATGTCCATCTCTATATTGTAAAGCCCATTTTTTAGGACATTGGGTATACATTGATAGCTGGGAATATGAGATGTTTTTCTCATAAGCAAAATTCACCGATTCCGGAGGATTTTTTTGTATTTCCCTAACTATTAATGGTGGTTTTTTCTTAGCCATAACTTATTTACGATAGTCGTAATATACTAAATTTCTCATAATATACGAATAATCTTTTGTATAATCAATTTGTTTTCCATTGTATTCAAATATTAATTCATTTATTTCTTGAGAACTAACAGGGAATTCTTCAAATTCAAATGGTTTTGGTATTGTGTTATACCAAGTTCCATTTATTTTAATTTTTACTTCACCTATGGTATCTTCAAATCCATGAAATACTAACCTAAGATTATCTGTAAGTGGTTCCTGAATTTTGTCATCTGCCCAAAAATCAGTAAATTCATTTTTACTAAAGAATAATTTAAACTCTGGGTATAGTCTATAATCATAAAAATCAAAATCACCCCAATAAAAAATTAAATCTTTAACAAAGTGTTCAGAGGTAGTAAGGTTAAATTTGTGTTTCCATTTTTCTACTTCACCCTCAGCTACTCCATTAGTTCTAAGATATTCTTCTAATGTAATTTCTTGTTCAATCTTTACCATAGTAGGTCTATCAAATACCATAAAGTGAAGAGTTGAATACCATATTTCTCCTGGGTTCTTGGGGTTTTCTCTAGGATGGATAATATTAACTTCATTACTTAAAAATTCTTGCTTAATAACTTCATCAATCTCTACATCATAAATTAAATGATAAAATATATCATAATCAAAAGTAAGAGCAAGTTGGGATAATTTTTTAGTTTGGTATAAAGCAGCCCACCCATAATCTGCTAATCCTCTATGCATCATAAGAATTTTATCTGAGGAATGTTCTTTTCTGTACCAATGGGTATAAGCTCTAACAGGCCATTCTAATAAAGGATTATCTTTGGTATAAAAAAAGTAATCACAAGCTTCTATGATATGGGAAGGTAATTGGATAAAATTAGGACCTAATGCCATAACATCAATTCCTAATTCTTTTATCTTTAAAATATTTTCAAGTAAAATATCTTGTTTTTCTTGAGTATTACAAAATGTGCTTATAAGGGCTATTTTTTTCATTTATTTAAAATTATATTAGATATTTGTTCAATAGTATCTTTATATTCAATATAGGGGCGGGGTAAATTTATATCTATAATTCCTTCTAAGACCGATTCCTTAGAAAGTTCATGTCTTTCTATTCTATAAGGTACTTTCCATGGGGAAGTAAAATTTCTATTTAACTTATGAATTTTAATATCTATATTATTTTTTATACATTTAGAAAAGTAAAATTCATCAACCCCCCAAAACATTTTATCTTCAAATTTTTTACTTAAATCAGCATGTTTTTGTAACCATTCATCTAAAGAACAATTAGTACCTAATAGTTTATCAAAAATTTTTCCTTTAGCTGCATTAAAATGATAAGGATAAAGTTGGAGTTTTTCTGGGAAATAATGTTGGTTGATATAATTAATAGCTTCAGGACGATTAAGATCATAACCATCAGCATTGAATATAACTAAACTATCTTCGTTAAAATTTTTAATTTGTGAATTAATATAACTTTTATCAATAGTTATTAAGTCTATATCTGAAATTAGACATACTTCGTTTTGAAAATATTTAGTAAAATACATTCTACTACAAGCGGCTTGAGCGCCTTTGTTTTGCACATAAGTAGAGGCCAAAACTTTCTTAACTAAACCATTACCATCATTATAAAAATCACTTTCTTCTTCTGTAATATGAAATAAAACTGGTTCTATATTAAGAATCTCTTTGCAAATTTTTGCCTGGAGGGGCCAGAAATCTAAAAAATGAGAATCATCTGCTGTAAAAATAACTTTATCTATTTTCATATAAATTTGTTTATAAATTCGTCTATATTAGATGACCACATTAACATAGCGTTGTCTTTAATTTGTTCTTCTTCCCAACCCCACCAAGAGATTTGAAGTAATTTTTCGATTTGTTCTTCAGTAAATCTATACTTAACAATTTTACCAGGATTACCTGCTACAATAGCAAATGGGGGGACATCTTTAGTTACAGTAGAACCCGCTCCAACAATAGCTCCATCCCCAATAGTAACTCCTGACATTATAGTTGAGGTAGCGCCAATCCAAACATCATTTCCTACATGGATATCACCTTTGCAGGTTGGGTGTCCCATATTCATATGCATTTCTGCAATTTCATTATTTACGGGACCCCATAATTGAGATGAAGTTGTAACCCAATCTGCTCTGTGATTAGCATGTAAAAAGAAATTACAGTCTCTACCAATTGAATTATATTTTCCTAGGTGGACTTTATATTGATCACTCCACGAAATAATATTTACGTGTCTATCAAAATAAGTACCTCTATCAGCGTGCCATAAGTGAATATTTTCAATCATTATCTCCTTCTCCAGATGTTTTATGTCTAAAACTCATTCGTTTAAATATATCTTTTTCTTCCTGAGTTTTTAAATTGATATTTTCTCTAATTTTGTTGTTTTCGATGATAAGTAAATTTTCTACAGAATCAAAATTACATAAAAATTCCATTCTCCAATGATTACAGGGTGTAAATGGAATATCATACATTTGGTTATCATTTATGATAATTTGATGTTTTACCCCATCTTCATTTTGTGTATTCCATACTACAAAACCTAATTCATTTGTTAACTTATCATAAAATGGGACTGCCCATGGAATAAAATTATTTTCCATTTGACCATCTACTATTCCAAATTTATTTTCCCCTCTTTCTAGATCATTCCTATCTTTATAAAGTACTCTACCTTTTTCTTCTAATAATTTCTGTAATATAAGTTCTGGGGATTTAGAGGGGGAGGTTCTAATAAGATTTTTTATCCATTCTTCATCTAGATTAATTAATTTAGAAGGTAAGGAATTTATTTGATATGATTGAAAGCTTCCTAATAATATAGGATCAACTGTAGGTTGTTTGTCTACATATATAACAGAAGTATAATTGGATAAATGATTACTATTTTCTATAAATTCATTTATATTATTAATCTCACTATCATACTCAATATGGTGAAGTTTATTATAACCTAAATTTTTAGCAGTTGAAAATCCTAAAATCATCATTCTCCAGATAGCAAGGTGAGTATTTATTTTACTTAGATAAGAAGATTGGATTCTTCTATCATTACCAGGGTTGAACCAAGGTTGGTTTAACATATCCCAATCCGTTAAAATCTCATTTTTTTTATCGTAAATAACTAAACTTACTTTATTTTGGATATCTAAAGGGATTGGGGTATGACTTACAACCATTAGATCAAATAACTGAGAATGTAAATGTAGGGAGTTTATTAAATTTCTTAGTTTGTTTTCTCTATAGTCGTCGGGACAATATGCTGTGATAAGGATTAAATCTTTCATTTAATTTTTTTAGTAGGGATACCTACATAGGTACCACTTTTAGTAATATGTTTTACCACAGTAGCATTTGAACCTATAGTAACTCCACTACAAATTATCATTTTTTCTTTAATAGATGAGTTAGTACCCATATAAACACAATCTCCTATAGTAACATTACCTGAGATGATAGCACCAGGCATAGCGCTAAAGTAATCTTGGATTAAACAATCATGTCCAATTTGATTTCCACGATTTAAAATAGTATGTTTACCTAATTGAATGTTAGTGGTTAAAATTGAATTAGCTCCAATAAAACTACCTTCTCCTACTTCAATATTATCATCCATAATATGAACTGAAGGGTGGATGTAAGTAAAATATTTGGTTTCTTTAGGTAATGTATCTACAATAGCTTTTCTATCATGAGAATCAGCTACAGCAACCATCATCATGTATTCTTCAGGATTAAAAGTTGAGATAGGTTTTGCTATATCGTTAGCATATTCATTATCTACAAAAAAAGTAACTTTCTCTCCAATTTGACACGCTACTTCTCGAGCATGGCCCCCATACCCAAATAATGCTAATTTCATTGATTATATACTTTAAATTTAGATAAATCTGGGTAAGGTAATGTTAAATCCTCTTGGTGTTTTTTAGTCCCATCCATATTATAAAATTGATTCATAAGAAGTAAACCACGAGCAGCTAATTCAGGCATCATGTAAAAATTCCACCCTATCATATCTAAATTATCATCGTGGTAAGAGCATTCACGTCTACCAGAGTAACGAGCACGTTTAAACCAATGGTATGCTTTTAAATTATCAGTTAAAATTGCTCCACCTTTACTTAGTTTAAAGTGTTTATAAGGACCTGTAAATGAAACACACATATGGGTTTTTGGTTTGTACATATCTGCTGTAAATGTAAGAGCAGAATCCCATACATTAGAACCCTCTAACGGGTAAGCTCCTGTTAAAGTTTCCCCGTTAACGGTATTCCATCCTACTTTTAAACCAGCATGAATAATTTCACAAGGTACAGAAGGATAAGTTCTATTTGGGATAGTAATAGTATCGGTTTTAATACTTTTATTTACATAATGCTCGTAATATAGAGCAAGGAATAAACCATTAGACATATTATCTAAGGTTACAGCATACTTAGCACCTGTATATTGAGCTAAAGCTTGTTCAAATTCTTCTGTAATTTTGTAAATTCCGTTAGCCATAATTTTTTATATAATCACTACAAACTCCTAATGTATGTTCATTAGGCTCTTTTTCAAATACCTCGGGCATTACTAAAATACCTCGTTTATACAAATGTGTTGACCAAATATAACCACGAGAGGTTAAAACTCCAAGGTCATCTTCATGAGAAAAGTAATTTAGTTTAGAACCATTTGAATCTAATTCATTTAACTGAGATAAAGCATCCATATTTTTACAATGGATCCAAAGTTTATTATAATGATTTTCAATTAATTCAAATGGAAAGTCATATTGGGGTTCGTCATGACCCAATTTAAATTTACCATCTATCCACCACACATCAATTTCTACTTCATATCCAGCTTGGAGGGCTTCATAGATATAATCTGGGTGGTTTTCACGTTCTTTATTGGGACCATTTAAGTTCCCTCTATGGGATATTAATTTCATAATTCTACATTTTCGAAACCTTCGTTGGTTATAACGTTAATTCCTATTGCTCTATCAGGGTGTGCGACGTTTAATTTATCATTAATTAAAACGCGTTGTCCACTAGTAACTCCCATAATTAATGTATCCCAACATAATCCTAACATTCGTAAATGAGATTCAGTCATCTTACGAGCTGATTCTTTACGGGCAGTACATAAAATAATTTTGTGGCCTTGAGAATCCCATTGATTAAATTTTTCTCTAACACCAGGTAGTAATATAGGTTCAGTATCTTTTAAATCACTAAATCTATGAGCATGTTTTACTAGAGTACCATCTATATCACAAAATATAGTTTTTGGTTTTTCAGTATGAAATTCTTTTACTTTACCCTCATAAATTTTTAAATCATAAGGAGTACCTAGAGGAATATATTCATTAGCTGAAATATGATAATTTTTAATATAGGCTCCTGTACGGATTAAATAATTATAGGTTTCTGAAATATAACATTCTGGTCTACCTTCTTCTCTAAAATCCTCTAAAAGCATTTCAGCTGTTTCTACAAACATATACCCTTCTCTCCAATAATGGACCCCAATTAAAGCTATATCTGATACGGGTTGTTTTTCAATTAGTTTTACAACTCGGTCATCTTTTACTACAGCAAAACTATTTTTAGGGTTTGTAGAAGGATAAGTAACTACTACTCCTTCAATATTAAGATTAGAAATAAATTCATTAAATTTAGAAGCATCCCAATCCGTAATTTGGTCACAATTAGTAATAATAAGAGGTTCATTATTATCAATATATTCTTTAGCTGCTAAAGCAGTTTCAGTAGCACCTCTTGTAGGTTTATCTAATTGAATTTCAATACTATTAGGTTGAATTTCTTTTAAACGTTTAGTTAAAAGAATATTATGTTCAGGATTATCATATTTTCGAGTTATAAAAATATATTTACCTTCTACTCCTAAGGTTGATATTGAATGTTCAATAAGAGTTTTACCATTAGTTTCAATTAATGGTTTAGGTAACTCAAACCCTTCATTAGAAAATCGGGTTCCTAAACCCGCCATCGGAATTACTATATTCATTCTACTATATATTTATCTCCTTTTATACTAGATGTTTTTACACAAACTATTTCACAATCTGTTAAAAACTCAGGTATTGCTACCTCTTCTGGGTAGATAGTAAATATATCACCTTCTTTTAGATAAGTCCCGCTTAATTTCATTTCTCCACGAACCAAATAATTTACTTCTGTAGCTATTTTGTGGTAATGGTTATCCCATATTTCTCCTTGATAATGAGTTTTATAACTTACTTCAAAATCTTTAGTTTTGTAAGCTGTAGGTTCAAAATCACCTACAAACCATCCTCCTATCATGTCTTCTATTCTATCAATTTTCATATAAAAATCTTGTTGGTAAATCCTTTATGGTTTCGGGGGTTATTACTGATTTATACTCGGTGACAATACCATTTCTAGTATTAATATTAGTTATTATAAGTTTTTCTCTAATTATAAGTTTACTTAAAGACCAATGGCGGTGCCCTAAAGTTAAATTATTTTGGTAAATTACATCACCTTGTTGGTTTATAATTGTACAATTAACATCTAAATTACTTTCTTTATCATTAAAGAAAAATAAAGAAATCTCATTATCTATTTCAGATACCCCTTTATCATAACTTACCCTACAAACTTTAGGTATGTTATCCCATTTTTTAGTCCAATAACTTGGGCTATTTAAGACATCAAATTGGGAGGATGGGTATAAGGTTTTAATGGGGATATCATATATAATACCTTTTAATTCTTCAAATTGGCGTTTATATTCAATAGTTGAACTTGTTAGATATTCAACCCATTTCCCATAATATCCAATAGTTTTACATAAATCCCAAAATATATCATCAGTTGTATTTAATGGAATATCTTTAAAGATTTTTGTTGAATATCCTATCATATGAACATCAATTAGGTAATGATGAGGTTTTGCCCATTGACCTTCTTGTCGTTTACCATATAAAAGATAATCTTCAAAATTATTAATGTCTTTTTTGATTTCTTTAGCTTCATTAGAATCTAATATAGTATCGTATTCAATTTTAAATACTTTTTTATACCCTAAAGATTCAGCTATTCTAGAGCTTAAAATACAACCATCATAATTAGAGGCAGCGTGATCTGTTACTCCTACTAAGGGGACCCAATTTTCACATATCCCAGCATCTGTAGTAACATAAACATAACCTCTTTCATATAACTCATTATCTAATATTTCTTGAGGTGGTTTACCTAACATTATACCATCCCCATAATAAAAATAATAATCTACTTTAGACTCTAAATTATATGAATTAGGATATTTATTTATTAGAGCAAGTTTATACTCTGGGAAGGATGTTCGTATTTGGGTTATTAGGTCCTCACATACCGAAGCCCTTTTTAAATTTGATAAATAAGCATCTATAAAAATTAAGGTATCCATTATTTATAGTTTTCTAAATAATGTTTTAAATCTTCAGGAGTGCCCAACCCCCACATTTTATTAATGTTAAATGTTCTAATTTCTTTACTATCTTGAATAGCTTCATTATATACTGGGCAAACATAAAATTCACCATTTACACGGATGTCTTTTTTTATCATTTGTTCAGCATATTCAACAAAGTCAGAACCGTGTTTCCACCAGTAATAACCTACAGTAGCAATATCTGAGATTGGGTTTTTTTCGGCTACTTCTGTAACTAACCCATTTTCATCTATTTTAGCAAATGACCATTTTGGGTGTGTTGCTGTAAATGAAACTATACCACCGTCAGCATTAGTTTCATTCATTTTATACATGAATTCATTTGAGTCCCATTCTACAAATTGATCACTATTAGCAAAGAATAAAGGTTTATCATTATTAATATACTCTTTAGCTAATAATGCTGTTGATGCAGCACCTTCAGTTAACCCATCTACTTCAACAATTTTACAATTAGGAGTAATTAAGTTAAGTAATGTATCTAAATTATATTTTTCCCTATGTGATTTTTGAACTATGTAAATATAATTAGCTTTGATGTTAAGATTTTCTATAACTACCTGAATCATAGGTTTACCATTAACATCAATTAAGGGTTTTGGGAATGTATATCCAGCTTTTTCAAATCTAGAACCAGCACCCGCCATTGGGATTAATATATTTAAATTTTCGTCTCTCCAAGCAGGTGATTTCATAGTTTTTCCGTTTTCTATTTCTTCTATTTTTTTAAGTATATTAGTAGGAGTTACTTCACTTGGGTTTTTTACTCTTAAAATATGAGCTTTAGAACGAGATGCCGCTAATAAACCATAAGGTGAATCCTCTACAATTAAAGTTTCTTCAGGTAAACAACCCATTTTAGAGATAGCTCTCCAATACATTTCTGGGTGGGGTTTAGAATTTTGAACATCTTCATTCGAGATAATATAGTCCATAAATTCCATTAACCCTAATTTAGAGAGTACAGTTAATACTGTTTTTCTAATTGAATTAGAACATACAGCTATTTTATAACCCTCATCTACTAAAGTATTCATTACAGATAAAAGAACCCCATCAGGTTTTAAGTTACGAAGTTCTTCTAATGTAAACTTTTGTTTTTTTTCCCAAATTTGAGAATGTAATTCAACAGATAAACCTTTAACTTTGGTTAACATTTCAAGTTTTTGATTAGTTTTTAAACCATCATATTTACTTAAATGTTCTTTCCAACTAATAGCATATTCATTCCCTAAAGCTTTATTTAGAGCTTCATAATGGAGATTTTTAGCTTCAACTAAAACTCCATCTAAATCGAATATAACTAATTTTATTTTTTCCATAACCCACGCTCTACCAATTGAGCGATAATACCATAATTTACAATATCTTGGTAGGTATCAGTTAATGGTTCGTTATTAATAACTCTATTATTGATAAGTAGATTTTTCCATCTACTGATTTTATCACTTATTCTATACCATAGTCCTGTGAGAGCAAAAGCCCTTTCTTCTTCAGTAGCAAGTAAAGTACCAGCACTAATATTAGACATGCCATAGTCAAGGTGTTTTTTGCTAAATAGCTCCAACTGCTCTTCCACGATAGCCATATAGCCAGAGTGAATGTGAGGATACTCAGTTTTAAGGATTTCGGTAGCACTAAGACCATATTTAATTGTAGGTTCATCTTGTAAATAAGGATTTTTTTCTCCTGTCATAGGATCATAATTAGGTTTTCCATTTGTAGTAGGAACTGACCAAATTGTTTTATCATCTATACTTTTTCCAGGCATAACTTTTTATTTTTTATTATCTATGTAAATTATAACTTCGTTGTAATATTCTATAAAATGTTCATTCCATAAATCCCAATTTTGGTTGTGCCCATCTAAAGAATAAACCTGATGGTTAGGGAATAATCTAAGGAAAACATCTCTAAATACTCTAAATTTTTGTTTTAACTCTGGGGTAGAAAGATGCCATTCACCTACGGCTACTCCTAGATTATCTTTTAACCAACAGAAATTTTCAATATCAAATATATCGTATTCTCCCCCTTCACAATCAGTTTTTAAGAAATCTAGTCGATCAATATTGTTTTCTTTAATAAAATCTTTAAAAGTAATACCTTCCATTTGGGTCTCACCTCCAAATAATTGATCAGACTCTATTATCCCATTAGTAGAGGTAATACCTTTATTGATCAGGCTAACATTATCATAGTGGCCTAAATTTTTAGTAAGGGTAATAAATTCACTATCACTAGGTTCAATTGAAAATACTTGTTTTGGATTTTTAGAAAGAATGGAATACGTAAATGGACCTACACTAGCACCTACATCTAAAACAGTATCATCTTCTTGAACTTCTGAGAATTTTTCATAAAGTTTTTCATAAAAGATTTCTTTAATAATTGAGTCTTTATGGTATTTACCTATAGGAATAAGTCCTATATCATTACCCCAGCAATCTGTACCATAATGGAATACTTCATTACCATTACTATCAAATTTAGGATGATCCATCCACCCCCAATCAAAACCATTCAAATCCATTATATAACTTGTTTTTTAATCATGTATTTGTCAATAGCCTCTAGTTTATCATCAGCATCAGCTAACATAGCAAGTGCTTCTTCAGCATTTTTATAAAAATCTTCTGTTGAATGATCACCAATTCCTGCTGGGCTATTTTCTAGTAAGTCTAGGGTTAATAATGCTTTAGCTTTTTCTGCTTCAGCTGATTTACGTAACATTTCTGTTAGATAGCTCATAACTTTGCTTTTTTAATTAACTTTTCGGTTTCGTCTTCTTCGACCCCCATTTTCCAAAGAATACCTCGTACGCCATGATCTTGTAAGATATCAATATATTCATCTGCTTCACCTAAACTACATTCTAGGTAGTCAGCAATATATTCGGCTAGTTCTTGATAATTTCTTTTGTTTTCGTTTTTTACGTACTTGAGGTAGACTTTTCTTTTTGGTAACATTTCGCGATAAATAGAATAAATTTGTTTCTTACTTTGTGGATTAACCTTTTGAACATAGTTTACTACATCTATGTAATCCATATTCATAGATACATATCTATGTATCATGTAAGAATTCCATTTATCCCATGAATCTTGTGAAATTTCTTCAGGAGCTGTTTTATAGAGAGTTATCTCATTCAACCACTCGAAGAGGGTTGTCACCTGCTTCATCTCTTAGCTCTTTAGGTAATGTTTCTTGTAAAATTTTACCACTTTTTAAATCATAAAATACTGGAATTGGCATAAAAGCATCTTCAGCTGTACCTGCTACAAATTTAGAGACTTTTCTAATAATAAACCCTTGAGCCCATATTTTTCCATTTTCGTGTTCTACCGACTCTGTGTTTTTAATGTCGATGTTTGGTTGATTCATTCCTTGATCCATTGTTTAATTGTTTTGTTTATAATCTAAATAAAATCCAATCGCTACTATAATATTCATCCCTACACTAGCGATTATTTCGTGTAAGTCTTGATATACATTTAATGATAAATGAACGTGTCCTACCATCCAGAAAGGTATGGCCATATTTTGGCTAATCCAAATTATAAGAAATTTTAGGAATTGTTTCATTTTAATTCAATTAATTTTTGTATGAGTGCCATACAGTTGATTTCTTTATCAATACGGAAGTTGGATTGGTAACTATATTCGTTGATATAAATTGCCACCATCCCTTCACGACCACTTGCGTATACATTAGCATTATCATAAAGATAACGATAAAGCTCTTCAAAATCACTAATATTTGCGTTGGCAATAATTTGGCGAATTTCTCTCCATTTAGGTTTAGCATTACTTAATTCTTTTAAAATTAAACTCATATAATTAGATGAAACCAGTATTGATTTATCAATTGTGAGTTTTGAATCTTGGGTAGATAACTGAATTGTGTTAAGGCACTTACGTAAATCTGGGTAGTATTGATTTACAATAGTTTTCAGGTGTTCCATTTCGTATGAAGTACCTTCAATTGCCATAATACTAGCAAGGTGTATTGCTACGTCCTTTTTACTAGGAGGTATAATCTTAAGTACCTGACAACGTGATTGTAATGGATCAATAATACGCTCAACATAATTACACGTCATAATAAAACGAGTAGTACGTGAGAATGTCTCAATTACATTTCGAAGTGAAGCTTGTGCTTGTATCGTAAGAAAATCTGCCTCGTCCAAGATAACCACTTTGAGTGGCTTAAATGAAGCTGTTGAAGCAAATCCGGAAACCTTGTCTCTAATAGTCTCGATACCTCTTTCATCACTTGCGTTGATATATAAGTAATCACAATCAAGGTTATTAACAATAAGTTTAGCCAAAGTTGTTTTACCTGTACCAGCGGGACCATAGAAAATAAGGTTTTGAATATCATTTTGACCGAGATATTGTTCGATGGTCTTTTTGATGTGTTCATTTCCAACATAACTATTTAAATCTTTAGAACGATACTTTTCAACTAGTAATGTATGGTCTTTAGTAGTCACCATATATATTAAATTTCTTAGGTGGTTCAGGTTTTATTTCTACCTCTTCGGTACGTATAACATACAATTTCCCTGCTAGAGGGGCAAGCTTAAATTCAGCTTTTTCACCTGTTTTAGCAAACCATGCTTCTAGAGCTTCAGTAATAGAATTATGAATAGTTTTACTACCAACTAGAGTCCACCTGTCTCCAGGTGGTACTCTGTTAGCTATTACTTCATAAAATTCTTCAATTTTACTTTCCATTACATCATGCCTCCCATCATTCCAGCCATAGGATCTACTTCCTCTTTACTATCTGGGTCTTCAACAACAACACATTCTGTAAGTAGGATTGTACCTGCTACTGAAGCTGCACTTTCGAGTGCTGTACGAGTTACTTTAGCTGGATCGATAATACCTGCTTCTTTCATGTTTACAACCTCTTCAGTTTTAAGGTTATAACCTGCCCAAATATCATTACCTGAATCTACTAATTGGTATTTACCAATCATTTGGGCATCAGTTGATGAGTAACCAGCATTAATAAGAATTTGTTCAAATGGTTTACCACATGCTTGTTTAACAATTTTAGCACCAATATTATCGCCTTCAATTGATTCTCGAGCATATAATAAAGCAACGCCCCCACCAGCTACAATACCTTCTTCAATAGCAGCTTTTGTTGCTTGTAAAGCATCATCTACTCTATCTTTTCTTTCTTTCATTTCGGTTTCTGTGAGTCCTCCAACATGGACTATTCCCACTCCTCCGACGAATTTCGCCAACCTTTCTTGGAGCTTTTCAACTTCGAACGGCGAGTTTGCTTGTTCGATTTGTTGCTGTAATGCTTCAATACGTGCTTCAATTCGTCCTGATTCTCCTTTTCCATCTACAATTGTAGTTGTTTCTTTAGTTACATTAACAGTTCTTGCTTCACCAAACCAATCCCAAGTAAATTTATCAAGTTTCATTCCTTTTTCCTTGCTAAATACTTCTCCACCAGTTAGTGTGGCAATATCTTCTAAAACAAGTTTGCGACGATCTCCAAATTCAGGAGCTTTAACAGCACAAACCGCAAGTGTTCCACGCATCTTGTTTACAACAAGTGTTGCGAGTGCTTCATTATCAATATCTTCTGCAATGATAAGAAGAGAGCGACCAGTTCCAGATACACCTTCCAATACAGGAAGTAAATCTTTTACTTTAGTAAATTTACCATCAGCAATTAAAATATAAGGTTTGTCTAAAACTGCTGACATTGTAGAGTTATTAGTTACAAAATATGGGGATTTAAATCCTCTATCAAACTGGATACCTTCTACTGTCTCTAAATATGTTTCACCTGATTTAGATTCCTCAATTGTAATAACTCCTTCACGACCTACTTTATTCATAGCAGCCGCAATTAACTTACCTACCTCAGGATCGTTATTAGCTGAAATGGTAGCAACTTGTTCTAGTTGTTCTTCTGAGGAGATATCTTCAGCATTTTGGCGAAGTGTTGTAACTACTTGACTTACAGCTTTATCAATACTACGTTTGATTTCAACAGCGTTAGCACCATTATTTAAATGGGATAAACCTGCTTTTACCATCTCACGTGCTAATAATGTTGAAGTAGTAGTACCATCTCCAGCTACATTGGCGGTTTGGATAGCAGATTGTTTTACCATTTCTACTCCAGTATTTTCTACATTATCACTAAGTGAAATTGATTTAGCAACCGTTACTCCATCTTTAGTACTTTGAGGGAAACCTTGTGCGTTAGAAATAACTACATTACGTCCGTTGGGACCTAAAGTTGCGACAACAGCATCTGCTAATTTATCAATACCATTTACTAATTTTTGACGTCCTTCAGGACCGAATTCAATAATCTTACTCATTTGTTAGGGCTTTTTTATCTTCTTCTGTTAACTCCGTTTTTTCTAGAATTTCTTCTACATTAACTGATTTTTTAATTTTTGCTAAAACTTCATTTTCTTTACCAATCCAATACTCGTCTCCTTCGTATTCAAATTTAGTAAATCCCATTGTAGGTAATACTACAACATCTCCTTCACTAAGTTGTGTTTCAACAAAAGTCCCACCAGCAATCATGTGGCCTGGACCTACAGCAACTACTTGTCCTGTTTTGTTTGTTTCATTCCCTAAATCTGGGACTACAATGTTTCCATACATTGTTTCTTCTACTTCTACGGGTTTTACTACAACCGCATTATAAAGTGCTTCAATCATAATTTAATTATATTTATTAGTTCTTGGGATTTTGCTTCAAAACGTTCTACGAATTCACGTAGAGTATCATAACCTTGGGATTTAGCACCATCGCGTGCGATAGCCTCTAAACAAGTACCGAGTTTGTGATAATGTCCAATAGTATTTTGATATTCATGTCCTGCTTCAGAAAATGTAGATTTCTGAGCAATGTAACAATGATCATCTAATTGAATGTAATAAGGAGCCAATACTGGGTCTTTGATAAAACGTAAATTTGATTTGCTGGGCTTAGCCATAACTATTTTTATTTATTTAACGTGAATATACGAATAAAATTGCGCTAGGACACGCTTATTTTATATAACTTTTATTTTATTTTTATTAATTTTGGTTTTGACTCTTCTGAAATTGGGATGTGGAGATTTAAAAGTCCATTCTCCATTTCAGCACTAATTTTAGTTAAATTATACTTTGGAGAGATTTTATATCCTAAATCAAAAGATTTTTTAGATAAACCATGATAAATATAACCTGAAAAATCTAAGTCTTCTTTGGGTTTTGTATAACTAATTTTAAGTAAATCTCCTTCAACACTAATATCAAGATCTTCTTTAGTAAGCCCGGTACAAGCGACTTCAAAGTGTAAACCTTCGTCGTTGTAATAAATGTTTAAAGGATGTGGTTGTTTTGAATTTAATGCTGGTGCGAATTTATCTTCAGCATTGAAAAAATTCCTGAATAGGATGTCGAACGGTGAACGTTCAAAGTGTTCTAATGTACTCATATCATTTGTTTTGTGAGTGCCTAAGCTACTCGATTAATTAAAAATATAACAACGTGCCCTAGCTACAATGTTATTTTCGTATACATATATTAAATATCTGCCTTCCGCACAACATAGTAATAACTACTCCAATCCTCACCCTCAAATTCGAATTTAACGTATCCTTTAGTATTAACTTTCATAGTTGCTTTAGTAGCATCTTTATTATTGTTAAGGATAGTTTTAAACATTGATGAATTAAAAGGCAATTCAGTTCCATATGGAACATTGTTTAATGTTGTATTTGGTACTTGATAATCAATTTTATTTGTATGGTTAGAAACATCACCAAATGATAAAACTAACACATCTTGTAAATCTAAATCTTTATCAATATTAATTATTACATTATCACTTTCAAGTGCGTTATGTGCTTTGATAATAGCTGAAATACTTTCTGAATCTAGTTCACTAATAATCTCATATTCACCTGATTCTGTGATTTCGCCTACACTTGAGATAAGTAATAAATCAGTTAAGGAAAAATTCAGAGTATAATTCATATCTGAGATAATGAGTTTAGTAAACACTTTTTGTGTTTTTTCTAACTCTAAAAATAATTCACCACTAGTAACCCCTAGTAATTTATTTAGTTTTGAAGTATCGTATACCGCCATTTCGCCATTTTCTAGCGGGAAATTCGCGTGATTAACGCGTCCAATCATGTCCTTGTTGGGCGATTGGAAATCAATATTTAACGCGTTATCTTCGATAGTCCATTTAACAGATTCAACTAATCCATTTAGGTGGTATTTTCCAATAACTGATTGTAAGTCGTGTTTACTTATCATATTAAAAACTAAAAATTAAATTTCGGTAGGGGTTCATGTTTAATTCCCAACCTAAATCGTTATAAAACCCTTGTAATTTGCTTTCTAAAATAGATTCAAATGCTCTATTCTTATCAGCATACTTATCCAATAATGTAATGATTTTCTCTGGTATATCAAAATCTAAAAATGCAAGTGCTTCAATTTTGTATGGATTCTCTTTTAAATAGATCCACTTAACTTTATCGCCCTGAGTAATTTTAGAATGTTGTTTATCTAATTTCCAAAACGTAAGTAAATCATTATATTTGATTGCTGCCTTTACAGGGGCAGGAGCACCTTGATTAATTGAGGAAAACATTTCTCCAGGACGAGGAGGTGATGCTAAATACTTATCTAATGTTTTTACACGAGTTGGGTTACCTAAAATAGTAAGGTTAGTATCTGGTGATAATATTTTAGTTCTAAAATCTGTAAGTAAACTATCAATTTCACTTTGAGGAGCACCTTTAATCACTCGTTGAAGTACACCTTTGAAAAAGTCTCCAAATATTTTAGGGTAATTAGATTTCATAAACTCTAGTCCCTTAATATCTAAATCATCTGTAGGTACACCTTCTTTTTTAGTAATCCATTGAGCATATCTACGAGTAGCTCTAAAATAACCAGCACGAATCATACATTCGGTTTTCATCTCAAGTCTATGAGACTTAACATTAAATGCTTTTAATGCTAGTGTATCATAAGATTTTGTAATTAAATCCTGATATTTAAGGGCAATCTCCTCTAGCTTTTCATCTCTTTCCTCCTCTGACATATCGTCAAAATTAGGATAGAGTTTTCTAAGCATAGGTTCAGCATTGTAATAATTAGAATCTGTATCTACATAAACGCAGTAGTTTTCATCTTCTTTATCACAAATAAACCAAGGTGTAGTTTCTAATTGCTTCATTCAACTATTTTTATTTCGCCTAAATTATGTGATGGAATATAATACTTGTATTCGTATTTATCAAGCCACTCAAATACAAGTTTTTGCATTTTTTTAGAATTACCTGTTATGATAGTATACTGGTTATGTCCTGGTTTATCCCAGAAAAAATAACGGGTTAGTTTATCTTCTACTTCAGTATGTCTAATTCCATGTAAATCTAAAGTGCTCATTCTTCATCGTTATTGTATAAAGCTGTTTCTAATTCTCCTTTATTATTGTAAATTAAGTCTGGAGTTGTTATGTAGAAGTTTTGTCCTTTAAGGGTAAATTTACCACCTTGTTTTAACATTTTTCTAAAAAACATTTCTTGGGTTTCATTCCAATTCTCACTTAATGCAATAATTTCTTCTTTAGATAGTAATTCACCTTCACATTTGATTACTACTCCTTTTCTTAATGTTTGCTTCTTTATCATAATTCTATTTCTCCTCTCATTACTTGGTTCATATGTTTATTAGCAAAAGCAGCTGATTCTTGGATAATGCGTTGTCCTGTTAATGTAATAGCTTCTGATAGAATTACATTACCATACCTAAATGAACCTAATGCTGTTGCTCCATAAAGTGAGTTAAGCAAAATTTTCATTGTATGTTGTTTTAAGTGCATTAATTCACCTAACTCTTTATTACCTGCTTTATAAGCTTTTTTCATTTTATTTTTGAATACAACCCTTTCATCAAACCATTTAGCAAGAATTGTTTTTAATACTGAATCAAAATCAGTTCTAAACATTACTCCATTGGCTGAGACTGCTAAATTTTCACCTTCAATTAAATCAATTAAATCTTTGATTTTAATATTGGTATTTTGACGTTTAGCATTTTGAACTAATACAGAACGTTCCTGATCCATTTCTTTTAGATCATTTAAAGCATATCTACAATTAAAAATCTCTTTATTTTCAACCATTACCTTTTCATCAGGCATTACAACCCTTCCTACTAATGTTTCTTTACCAATATTTAAAGACATAATAATAGAAGGATATAGTGAAGTTAAATCCTCATCAAACATATAGTTAAAAATTCCTGCTGTAGGGCAAAATAAATAACCACCAGCATAATTCTTTTTATTGATAGGATTAATATCACGAGCTGGAGGAGCAATACCTTCACTTAATAAGTAAGCTGAGATGGCTCCATCTTGAGATTTAGTATTAGCATATACCTCACTATAATTGTGTTTACCCTTATGTGATAGGTTTTTAACAAGTGCTAAGTAATCTAATTTTTCATCTAGTAATTTAAGAATTTCAACATCACGAAAGTTATATTGAATAAATTTATGAATATCGTCTTCAAATAAATTATCTAAATTACCCTCATATTCAATTTTATTTAACCCAGTATATTTTTCACCAATAACATCTAGTTTATATGAAGGTTCATCTCTAAAACTAAACTTTTTATGGATTCTCATGTAATCTAAAGATTCAACACCTACAATGTCTACATACATATCTTGTTTATACCATCTAGCTTTAATTTCACCAGTTGTTTGATCTTTATATTTAGCTGATTTACGGGTTTTAACAATTCCTAAAGGAGATAAACTAGTTGCTGCTTTTTTAGATAAAACTTTTTCAATTCTATAATAGAGGTAAGGGATATCAAAATAATCACTATTCCACCCAATTATAATATCAGGATTCATTTCCTTGAATAACTTAACAAAAGTCTTTAATAATTCAGTTTCTGTAGGGACTGGGATTATTTCTTTGTTTCGAGCTTTAGTGCGATTTAACTGTTTTTTCTTATCTAAGATAATAATTGACCATTTATCCTCTTGTTTATCAAACCAAGCAATAGAGGTAACTGGTTTTGGAGCATCTTCTATATATTCTTCAGTAAGTGCACCTCCCATTTCAATCTCGATATCAAAAAATACCTCTCTGTGTCCTGTAGAAGGATCATCATTAATTCCATATTTTTCAATAAGGAACTTTTGATAAGCAGGCATATCATGAAAGTGTAATCCTGGGGTGTTTTTATCTCTATACATTGGGTTTTTAGAAAATCTCCAATTTGTAATAGGTTTTACAAACTCACCATTTAGACCTTTAAGAGTAGCTTCTTGTTTAGAACAATTAACATAAGCAGTATTTTTATATTCTACTACTTGATGTTTACCATCTTCTTCCCAAAGATGCATTTCATACAAGTTATGGTCTAATTTTTTACCTTGATAACACTTTTTATACATTAAAAGAATTGTTTTAGATCAGGACGGAAGTAATTAACATTTTTCATTACTTTTCTATCACGTGTTCTATAGACAATATAATAGTCTCCAACCTTCTCGTAGTGACAAGGTTCATTTTGCTCTTTGGAACGTCTTTGAACCGTTTCTTGTGCCTCCTTTTCGTCCACACAAGCCTTTGACATATTTGAGGCTTGGACTTCTTGATAAGCATCCCATAGTTTATCCTTAAGACCATGAAGCATAGCTCCGTTACCAATTGAGACGTAGGCAATGTCACATAGAGCATCAAGCACCTCAACAATATCGCCTGCTTCACAGGCAGCTTTGTATTCTTCAAGTTCTTCGAGAATGAAATCGTAAACAAACATCCATTCTTTAGTGTTTTCAGGTATGATAGGAGCATAATTATTTGGTTTACCCATTGTGGCGTTAAATTCTTCTACTTCACTTACAAAAGGAACATACCTACCCTTAAACTTATCAGCTATACGTTGTGCTGTTAATTCAGCCCATTCATGTTCTGGGATCATTGATAATTGGTCTCTGTCTCTAAGAGATTGTAGTAGACCTAGACTATTACGTAGTTCTAATTCTACTTCTTCTTTAAAATTACTCATAACTTAAATATTGTGCCCTCCGTTATTAATCTTTAGACTATCAAAAAATTCTTTACGTGCTAGGTTATTATTTTCTCTAAACACACCTGATGCTTTAGTAGTAACCATTGAAGCACCTTGATGTTTAACACCTCTACAAGATACACAATTATGTCCTGCAACAATAGTTACAATAACACCTTTATTACCTTCTGTAATTTTATCTACCGCATGGTGAATAGCTGATGTTAATTGTTCTTGGATTGCTCCTCTTCTACCAAATAATTCTACAATTCGGTTTAGTTTAGATAATCCAATTACTTGACCTTCATCTCCAGCAATATAACCAATATGAACTACACCTCCAATTGTTTGGTGGTGGTGAGAACACATTGATGTTAGTGGAATGTTTCTTTCAATAATAATTCCATCATACCCATCTGAAGGGAATGATGTAATAGGAGACATTGCTGTATAACGTCCTGCCCATAAATCATTTACATATGCTTTTGCTACACGACGAGGTGTTTCCATTGAGTTGGGGTCATTACGCCAATCACATTTTAGAGCATCTAGAAATTGACCATATGCTTCAGTAGCATTATCAATCATTTCTTGTTTTTGTTCAGTATTTAAGGGGAAACCTTCTGCTACACCATTAGCAAAACCTACTTGTACCACTTCTAATTCTTCGTGGATTTTTCTACGTTTGTTTTCCATTTATAACTTTTTATTTGTTTGAATATACGAAACTTGCTTATAAAGCCCAAATTGAAGGAATGTTTCTCATATGGCCTTTATCATTATCCATTCCCATTCCTACAATCCACTCATCTTTAATTGTAAAAGCGTGATATGATTTTTGTTTTGGAATAGGTGATGTTTCTCTAGTAATTAGAGTAACGATTGAGATAGAAGCAGGTTTTTTTACCTCTAAATAATCAATAACAGCATTCATTGTATTACCTGAATCTAAAATATCATCTACAATGTAGACGTGTTTACCTTTAATAGGTGTTTCTAAATCCTTTGATATAACTATATCGCCTTGTTTGCGGTTTGTATATGATTTAACGCGCATAAAATCACATTCCATGTCAACCGGTGTAGCACGTACTAAGTCGCTATAGAACGCAAAAGCACCATTTAATAAACCTACCATTACAATTGGAGTTTTATCTCCTCTATGGTCGTCAGCAATTTGTTTACCAATTATTTTTGTTTGAAATTGGATTTCTTTTGGTTTGAATAATTCTCTCATCGTTTTCCTCCGTAATATTCTTTAGCGTGACCTTCGTTAATTAAAATTCTATTTACACTTATCTCTGGTAGGTTTGGGTTGTCATTATAGGTGTTTTCAACATAAATTTCACCTAAACAACGACCATATTTTCCTACTCCATGAGATACTAGAATAAATTTATTTTTATTATCTTCTAGAATTTCAATTAAGCGAGCTTTAGCTGCTAATCCTCTTTTCTTTTCTTCTTTATCTCGAGTTCTAGATTCATAAGCATCCATCCCCATCATTCTAATTCTAACTTTTTTCCAAGTATCGAATCCTAAATCTACTAGGGCGTCTACTGTATCTCCATCTACTACTCTATCTACTGTGGCGTGGTAAGTATACATTATTTATTTCTTTTATTTACACAATTTTTACATAACATAGCTGTATAAGCAGGACCTACACTAGATACAGGAATGTTATATTTAAGAATAGTTTTGTCAGGAATGCTATTAAGGTAATCCTGACAAACTGTAGTTAGTTTAAGTTGTTTTTTAGCCATTAACCTTTAACTATTTTATAACCAAACAATTCAAAATCTTTTTTATAAAACTCATTTATAATTTTATACATTTCAGGGGTATAAGCCTTTCTCCAATCTGGTTCTTTATACTCCATACTATTTTGAATTTTTAAATAAGGGTTAATTTTAAATTGAGAAGATTTATTGTAATTATTAGCAAATTTTTTCCATTCTTCATCTAAATTTTCTAATTTAAAAACATGATCTACTAATACTTTATTACACATACAAATAAATTTATATTGTGGAAAAGTTAATTCATGTTCAGTTAGTTCTTCATTAGTTTCTTTAAAAAAAGAGGTTTTAGATTCTAAAGCATAGACGTATTCTTGAAATGAATTTATACCAAATCTATTAGGTAAATCTTCAATTATAGTTAAATAATTCCAGGCTGAGTAGGCCCTACTATATGGATTTCTTATAATAGCAAAACTAGTGTAAGTATCTAATAATTCTTCATCATGTTCTTGATAGGTAAGTTCCATGGAAGAATGGTCATGATGAGCATCCGTTTTATTTCTTAAAACAGCATAAGGAGCATGAGAGGCATTTTTAGGAATACCTATAAAAATTAATTTATACTTATGAAATACCATTATACTCCTCTTTTAGTATCAAAGGCAATAATGTGATCTCTACCAGTCATATTATACCCTTTTTTGGCACACATCTCAAATACTAATGGATACATCTCAACTAATGTTTCTCTAGTATCTCCAGCTGGCATGACAAAGGTTTTATCTTTAGGAATATCGAGCTCTTGTCTGTAAGCTTCGATTTCAGCGAGGCCGCTATCAGTCCCATCCCAGACAGGCTTATAGTGATAGTCAGTATGATAACCAATACTCTTTCTAATGGCTTCAGTATTAAGGCGAAGACGATTGTGCGTTTTAACCATCTTTTCATCCGTAACTGATCCATTGGGAGTAAGGGCGCCAACAACAGGAACACTATTACTAAACTTAGGTGAGATAGAAAGGAGACCAATCGGATAATCGGTTTCGAGGAAATGAGAGCCTTCAGTCTCGATAGTAATGAGAATTCCTCTTTCATGAGCAAAATGTGTTAATTCATTAACCAATGCTGGGTGCATTGTAGGACTCCCGCCTGTTAACATCATTTCTTTGACGTGAGGATTTTCATCATATATCTTAATAATGTCATTAAACGTAAATGTGCCTTTTTCAGGATGGACTGAAGTATACCAGCTATCACACCAACCACCTTCACCAAAATAACATCGGTGAGTACAGCCAGTAGTACGAACAGCAATAGTAGGTCTTCCGAATCTACTTCCTTCAGATTGAACACATCTATAGACTTCAAGAACAGGGAGAATTTTATCATAATCTGTAATTCGACCTAAAGGGGCTGTTTTATCCCACAGTTTGGGATTAATAAGTTGAGACATAATATGCTGCGTTTTTACCATGTTCCATAAATTTAACTTTAGTAACCTTTACTCGGCCGTTAGTTTCTTCATGAACAAAATTATCAAGTTTTTGGAAAATATATTCCGAGAATTTTTCAGCTCCAGTAGCAGGAATAACTCTAAGCTGGACTAGACCTTCAAATTCTAATTTTCTAAAATGAGGTAATCCGGGATCGTCTTCAGCTACAATTAAAGTATGGTCAAACATATAATCCATCCATTCTTTAGGTTGCATACCATCAATTAGGGTTTTAGCACGTTTCATACCACCAAAATCCCAAACCCAATTTCTATCATCTAATTCACCTTCAAAGTAAACTTTAAAGGAAATTCCATAACCATGTAAAAAACTACAATGAGTTGTTTTTGCATTATGTTGACGGAATACTGTACTGAATCCATCAAATACTTTACTTGATTGAAATTTACCCATTTGCGAATTCTTGATATGTGTTTAAATAATCTTCGGTTTTAGCTTTAGTTCCTGTAAAACGGTAAAATTCTTTACCTGAGTTGTCTACTAAGATTACTGTAGGTAAATTTTTAACATTGTATTGGGTTACTAATTCAGCTGAATGTTCAGCGTTTATTACTTCTACTGGGACTCCAGCTTCTGTTACTCTACGGAGGATTGGTTTGATCATTTTACATGCACCACACCAATCTGCTTCAAATTTTAAATATTTCATTATACTAATTCTTCTACAATTCCTATTACTTCACTAAATATAAGAACACCTACTGCAATTGGCAAGTTTACAATCAAGAGCCCGTATCCTAAGATACGAACTCCCGATTTAATAAACGAGATTACCTGATGTTTGTAAGCATCTGGGTGGTGTTGGAATTTAGGGATAGTGACTTTACCCCAACTTGGTTTTGAATCCATTATCTCTCTATCACTCATGCTCTGCTAATACTTTAGATACCTCAGTTACAACGTGCTCCCAAGTTACAGGACCAGTCTCATCAGCATAAGGTGCTGGATCTGGACGTCCTAATTTTAGGAATGCTTCTACACGCTCTACACTAGATGCTGATTTATAATCACTATACCAACTTTCTTCATAATCATATCTTGTAGCAGGAGTTTTAACTCCAGGAAGATAAACTAATTCTTCGTTAACTAAAACTCTATGTTTGATTGGTTTATATGACGTATTCGTTCTTGAATATACATCATCAAAATTAATGTTTAGATAATCACATAATACTTCTCCATCTTTTAAGATATCAAATTTATCACCTTGAAGATAAGGAGTGAAGTAACCTACATTATCTACATTCCAGTTACCCATTCTAAAAGCATGATCATCAGCATCTCTCCATTCTTGACGACAGTCAGGATAAATCGCATGATCACCAGCGTGGATACCTAAAGCAATGTCTGTTTGTTCTTCTGTTTTATTTGCTACTGATAGAGCAACTGCTTGGGCTAATGAAGCAAAGATTTTATTACGATTAGGAACAACTGTTGCTTTCATGTTGTCTTCTTCGTAGTGACCTTCTGGTACTTCTTCTCCACCTTCTACTAAAGCTGAATCTAGTAAATCTACTAGTCCATCTAGTTTAATTTGACGATACTTAACATCAAAGCCACTAGTATTAAGGTAATCAATCAACGATTGAGCACGTTCGAGTTCAACTACGTGTTTTTGACCATAATTAAAACTTAGAGCTGTTACTGTATCATACTCTTTAATAGCTCGTAGCAATAAGGTGCTACTGTCCATACCTCCTGAGAGGCTAATTACGCAATGTTTTGCCATTTTATATAACTTTTATATTTGCCAGGTATTTTAAACGTATAGGCTTACGTTATTAATATTTACCCCTTAATGTTCAATTATATATTCATATCCTCCATCTTTTAGACGGACCATTTCCATATCATCTATAACTAATTCTAACAATTCTGCAAAATTTTTATCACTTTCTTTAGCTTTTGCAACTTGTTCTTCAGTAACTTCTATTGAATAATAGCGATAATCTGTTTCTATTCTTGTTAATTTTGGCATGATTCTGTTTTTAAATTATTTATTATTATACGTATTATATTTCTCTCATTACTTTATCTAATCTCTCTTGAAGTATTGTAAATACAGGTTCAACTACATCATCCCAAAAATATTCTTGATCTTCATCATCATCAATATCTTGTTCTTCCTTAATTATTTCTCCATAGTATACTTCAAATACTCCAATTGGTTGATGTCCTTCATCCCAATATTTACCTGAGACTTTGATTTCATCATCAATTTCAGCCATTTGTCTGTAGATCTCTAAAATCATATCTGATGGTGGATACCAAGCTGTATCTAAATAGATTTCACATCTATTATCACTTGAACGATAGTATCCTTCATCCCAAATTTGAACCCATTTCGAACCAACTTTATCAATAAATAACTCAGCATCGGCTCCAAATTCATCAGCGATGTGAGGATTTTCTTCTTGATTAGGGTAAGGACCATCGTGGCACTTTTCAAATCGTTCTACAAAATTGTCAATTGCTTCTTTAGATCCTTCTATATAGATCTCTGTTCTGTTACTATTCGCCATCTTCGTCTTCTATTAGTTCTGGGTATTCTGAATCTTCAAGACATTTATCACGAGCTAATTCAAACTCAACTTCGTCTAAAACTTCTTCTTGTAAATCCTCATCTTCCGATTTCCACTTTGCTAACTGCTCTGGGGTCAGTTCTTCGGTTTCTTCCCACCTGTAATCAGTATAGGTAACTAATTTTCTTAATATTGCCATTTTATAAATCGTTAATGTATCTAAATTTAGTTAAATTATCTGTAAGTAAATCCCAATCTACTTCTTCTTCAAGCATATAATAATAATCGTTCATATTTGCTTTAGGTTTTTTATCTAATCCCCAAACATTATAACGAATACCTTCTAAAGCAGCCATTACTGGGTTTGATGTATCAATTGATTCAATACATTCGTATCCTTTATACCACCCGAATTCTTGTGGGACAGCACAACCCAATAAATGAATTCTATCATTTTGGTTAATAACACCTATTTTATATAAAGCCGAGATTACTGAGAGTCGTCCCAGGGCTTTACCAATATCCATGTTAGGATGAGGGACAATATCATTGTAATAACTAGCACCATAAGAAAAAGCAATTTTTTGATATCCTAAATCTTTATACGTTTGGTAAGCAGTTGCTGCCTCGTGGATAGTTCCCGCTTGAACTACTGCTACCTTCTCCACACCTTCAGGTAATTTAATTGAAGCCCATTTACGAGCATTTACTACTGAAGCATCTCTATTCTCCCAAACATCTGGGATTATAAATTCGTTAGGTCGAAGTTCTTCAACCCATTTTAATAGACCAGCATCATTATAAGCTTCACCAAGCTCATGTAAGCTGTTATCTAAAATAATATATCGCCCTTTTGCTCGGGCATCTAAAAAGTATTCTCGGTATGTCTCATCTTCTTCTAATAAGTGAACTAACGCATAATCATAATCGTTAAAATTTTCACTATCATAGAGAAGACAACGGGGAACTTCATGACTTATTTTTAGCATAACTTTTTAATTTGTAATAAATATAATTAAGGGCAGGTGCTATTCCAAATCCACTTAAAAGAAGAGTAAAAATGTTTGCGTGGGGTTCTCCACATAACCCTAGACTATGTCTAATTGCTTCTATCATAACTTAATTTTTTAATAACGGAAAAATAAGGAGGAGCTTTCGCTCCTCCAAATTATTTTATATAAGTTATTTTACTTTTAAGTAATCGCCCCAGCAGCAATATCTGTTTGATAATTAGTCCAGATACCTCTTTGTGCTGTTGCTGCTTCTTGTAAAGCAAGAGATAAAGTGCCTTGAGGTGTACCACCAGAACATCTAAGAGCTTCATTTAACCAATCTAAATAACCTGCTTCTTCTGAACTATAATCTACACCCCAATAAGAAACTTTAGCAGTTGGACCACCATCTTTAACGGTTGTGTTTGCTACTGAATTATCACACCAGCAAATAATGAAGTTTTGATTTTCACTCCAATTTTCAGCTCCTGCATCTGGGGAAGGCCAAAATTCGTTGTCACCTGTAAAGCCAGAAAAGCCTGTAGTATCATCATTGTTTCTCCAAGTACACGTACTGCCTGTTCTTTGGTATTCTTGAGAACCTGCATCATTAGGATTATACGCGTTAAAATATATAAATGGCATAGTAAAGGGGTTTTAATTGTTTTACGATGATAAATATTATAAAAAAACTAAAAACACATTTTTTTTTAAAAAAATTTATTCGTAATGTTCGCCAGTATTTCCATTTTGTCCTATAACCTTCATTCTGCGGTTTGATTCTTCTTCATCCCATTCTTGCTGTTTAGCATGATTTGAACAAGGAGTAGCTCTCATATCAGTATGTGTGCCATCATGGTTATTAGTATAACTAGTAAAAGTTCTAGCATCAGTTTTCCCTTCTACAGCATTTCTAACTAATACTGACATAATTTTACCTGATGTGTCATCTATAATGACCCAACCCTGATTATTTCCAATTTCTAATTTCATTATTTTTTGGTTAATATTATTCCGTATTCTTTTCTCATAGGACAATAAAAAAAGTGTTTTACTGTCCACCCAACGTAAGCTCCTTGATAAAACCCTCCCATAAAGGTTTCATGTGCTTCCTTACCGAATAGGATTTTTTCTCGGTCTTCCCCGTTTCGATTTTCTATTCGCATATGGTGTTGTATATCTAAATTCCATACAATATTTGTAGTATGATAATAATTCTCCAGGCCAATTACAAAGTTCTTCTTCAAGCTCTGAACGAGTCATATTGAACGTTTTTGTAAACGCATCATATAATGCCTCCAAACGAGCTGTTTCTTCCTTTTCATAATCCTGCATTAAACGCTTATAGCGAGCAAGGTCCACAGCTAATATCTCTAATTGGTCAGAATGGTTATGACGATTAAGGTCAACCTTATCTTTAGCAGTATGTAATGCTAGCTGAGCTTGCATAAAATATGATGATTCATTAAAGTCACCATTTTCAATTCGTGCTTTTAGAGTCGCGCGTTTACTCAACGGCTTAATTCCGTCCGTATGACTGCGCCACCACATAAAGCGATTGTAATTTAATGGCTGATACCGCGATAAATTGGCATCAACTACATCACGATCGTGTCTCAAAACTTCTTCTCTAATAAAACTAAAAGGCATCCTCTGGATTTATAGTTGGTATGTTTTTGTAGGGTTTAATATACACATCCCCATCCTCATCTACAAGTTGTTTTTGGGGAGGTTTTGGGATAAGGTTAGGAGCATTGTTGCGTGCCCACCTTACGTAGCTTGGGTCGTTTAATTCAACGTCAGCTAAAGTATAACCTTTGTATTTTCCAAATTTAAATGTCATTCCATAAGGTTTGCTCGTTCTAAAATAAATTCATCAGGAGCACCCTCCATATAATGAACAAAACGATGACATTCAGGTTCAGTCACAGCATACACTACAGTATCTTTAAAGATTACTATGTGTTTAGGAACTACTTTATCCTTTAATTGGATTGATTCTGTTGGGATTTTAACTATTGTCATTTGTCTAATGTGTTTCCTAATTCAACATCTTCCCACTTAATTTTAGAAGTAATGGGGTTATCTAAAATATCAAATGTAAGCAACATTAACCCTTGTTTAGTAATTGATTTTACACTCACCATTTTACCTAACACACTTAACTCTTTTACAAAAGCAAGTGAATATTTCTCATTAGGGTTTTTTGGGACAAATTCCAATACCTTTTTTCTTGAATATCTATTATAAGTAGTAAATTCAAATTTTTCTGTTGCTGTCTCGAAATGCTTTTTCATGTCCATAACCTCTATTTCTTTTTAACACCTAAATATACGAAGGGGCTTTCGCCCCTCCAAATATTTTATGTATTTTCTTTTTAAACCTTAGGATTACCCATCAACATTTTGGTAAATACTTTACCACCAATTTCTCGTTGATACGAACCATCATCGTTTAATTCGATTTCTTTACCTTTTAAAACTTTACGGATTATTTCTTCATCTGTAACGATTGGAGCACCTTTTGCTTTTAAAATGTCTTTCAACACACCTGATACTTCTACAAAGTAACCTGATTGTTTTAAAAGTAAAGCTGTAATATTAACTGCTGCTGATTTAGCTGGTTTAGAGCCATCATGACCTAAACCTACTGATTTGTTACCTGCTGATTTTTTCTTAGATATTTTTACAGCATCAAATTCAGGGTCATCATCTAAATCGATAACCATATAGTCTGCGTCACCTTCAGCTCCCATTACATCAGCTGGGGATTTGTAGTTAGGATGGCCACCAATTGGAGCGTAAGCGTTATCTATTAGGTCAAATAACTCTTTAGCAAATTCTTCTTTTTCGTCTTGAGTAAGATAAACCCATTTGTTTTTTGGGAAATCTTCAAAGAGTTTACCTTCAGCTAGATATTTTTTTAAATCAAAGCTCATTTTTTTGTAATACTAATTATTTAATTAGTTTAAAAAGGATATCTTTTATATTTTGGGGAGCCATATTTTTTTATGTATATTTGTTTAGCTTCATCCTTTATTTTTTCAAAATTTTTAAGAGATTTAGGATCAAAAACATCAAAATTATATTTTTTCTTAACTTGATCTAATACTTTTTCCCAATTTTGTTTTTCTTCAAATGAATGGCCAAATTCTTCAACATATGCAACCGTTATTATATTACCATCTTCATCAGTTTCAATATCATCTTCCTCATCATATAGCTTACCTTCAGCTAAATATTTTTTTAAATTAAAGCTCATTTTTATAATTGTTTATTGTGTCAATAAATATGGGCAAAGGAACTTGATGTCCCATTTCCTCGAGAACTATTTTATAATTGCGGTTATTCTCTAGCATTATTTTAGTAATGTAAGAAGGGATAACATCATCGTTTTTTCCTAAAACAACAATTTTACGATCTTGTAAAATATCATCCTCATTTGGGATGAAATTGCTAATACTAGGGTCAAAACTACGATTATGGAATGTTGGGTTAAATAATATTGCTGGTTTGCCATATTGGCGAGCTAAAATACTAGCAACATAACCACCCATGCTACTACCAATAATGATATCGGGGTTAAATTGACGCATCATAAATTCTACTTGATTTTGGAGCATTGGATTTGTATAATCCATAGCAGGAGCATGAACACAGAATTCGTTTGCTAAAAAATCAACTTTTTTTCCGCCTTGATTACTTTCAAGACCATGTAGATATAAAACCTTTTTCATCTTAATACATTTCGCTTACTAAATGTTGACGATCGTATTCTGCCATGCTTTGAGCATACACATCATAACCTTCATCTTCGGTAACACAAATTTCTTGCTTACCATCCCAAATGATAGCTAATTTATCACCTGTTAACTCACACTTAAAAAATCTAACTACTTGTTTCATAACCTTTATTTTAGGCTCTCACCTCATTTACAGGGTAAATATACGAAGCCCCTTTCGGGGCTCCAAATATCTAGTATGTTATTGTTAAATCATCTTTATCTTTTTCTATAGTATATCCTTTAGGGATTTTACTTTTAGGAACTACTATAGTTTGTTTTCCTAAAAATCTATGAGGTCTTTCAACTATAACTAATTCTTCTTTATCTATTTTTATGGGTGGGTAGGGTTTATTAACTCCATCTTCTATATAATAATATTCATTAGTTTCTTTATTAAATATTACAGGATTACCATTTACCTTAAGAGCCTGAGATTCATCTGGGGTAAGGTTATCTTGTTCTTTTTTATCGTCTTCAATTACTACTTTTTCTCCGTAAATATTATCTTTAGTTTTAGAACGTAATTTTTCAAAAGCAAAGTTAGCTGCTATTACAAGAGCAATGGCTAAAGGATCAAATACAAATATAATAGTTAATAAAAGGTAATTTATAATACGATCCATTGGGATGCCTGTAAGACCTGAAAGGTATTTAAGTGGACCTAATTCACCTGCTATATCGTTTCCTGTTTTTACCTCTACTATTTCAGTCTCGTATTCAAATAATTGCTCATTTAAATTATCTACTTTAGTATTAATTTCTGTTTGACGTAAAATAGCTTGGTCTAATTGCTTTTCTAATGCTCTACGAGTTGAACTAGAGGTTGTTGTTATAATTTGGCCTGTCTCCCGGTCTCTATACTGGATTTTATTGTTGGATAAACCAGACCTAAGATCACTCACGGCAGTGTTAATACTAGATTTTTCATCGTTGTATACCGCGAGTTGTTCCTTAACATTATCTCGTTTAGTCTCTATTAAAGCAATTTGAGAATCTATGCTCCCAGCCTTAGCTGCTGTTTCTTGGTAGGCTGCTGATAAGAACCCATAAATACCCATTGATGTAATTAATACTAACACTACAGCAGCAACTGAGAGGTAATATTTTAATAAGCGAGGGATTGTTTTACGATACTGATATAAAAGAGAAGCTATTACTAATTTAGCTACCTCTAAAGATGTAGCCATAATAATAACAGCAAATGCTGCTCCAGCAAAAAGTTTGCTAAGACCGCTAACTGAATAGAAAGCGGCCGAAGCAGAGACTGACAGGGCAGAGGTTGCGATTATGAAAGGGAATATCCTTTCTTGTATTTTTTTCCACATGGGTTTATTTTCTAAAGCCCTTATGATTGTCTATGCGGTCTAAAATTTTATTTAATTCTTCTGCTTTAATAAATCCAGCCATAGATGCATTCTTAAGGGTGCTAATTATTTGTAGCACTATAAACGGTATAACAACTACTTCGCTAAGCCAAGCTGTCCCTTTAAATCCCTTTTCTACCATTAAAATTACAGTTAAGATTGCAATCCAGGTTACAGCACGTTTTAATACACGGACTGCTTTTCTTGTTTGAAAGCCTTCCCTTTTAATACCAGCTGCTATACCAAAGAAACCATCAATGAATATTACAGCGATAAGAGATAAATATTGTTCAGCGTTACCCATGGTAAGCTCGAGGAAGTAAGTTCCTAAAAATGTCATAGTTGATGTAAGTCCTAAACAGAGTGAGATTGAAGGGGTTTTCATTAAGCAATATCATTTGAGTTAATCAATGTATACGTAAACGAGTTGCCCCATATTTTAGCAGCCTTATTTACAACCTCCATTAATAACTTAAAATCATTGTTTGCAGCAATTACTTGACAACCTGCAGACCATTTATCTACTTGAACTGATTTACCACCTTCTCTAGAGGTAGCTCTGTGGATATTAATTCCATAGATACCTTCGTGTACGTTTTCTTCGATAAAGTCATATACTCCATCTTTATCATTATCTCTATATACTTTTAAGGGTTTTTTCTGTCTTAGGGCTTCATATTTTCCTTGGTGTAACCCAATCATATGAGAACCTCTATACTGACCTTCTTTTAAGATTGCAACACCTTCTTTTCTCATAATGTTTTTTTCCCAATGTGAGCCTGGGTCAGTAGTTGCATCAAAACAATGGAAATTCCATTCTCCATTTTCATCTTTATATGAAATAGTAACACAATCATCAAATCGATTAGTTACTTTACCTTCAGTTTCAGCATTTCTAACTCCTACAATATTAACATCATAGTTGTCAGCTGTAAACCATTTGTATCCTTTTGCTTTAACAGCAGTTTCAATTTGTTCTCTTGTATAACACATAATTATTCTCCTTTTTTTCCGAAGATTTTTTCAAGTCCTGCTATACCAAAACATCCAAGAGTAATAATTAAAAATGATTCGTAAATAAATTCATTAACTACTAAATCTTTACCGATATAACCAGTTACTAAATCCATTACAGCAAATATTACCATTACAGCAAATGCCATAAATCCAATAACGCTCTTTTCATTTACGTCATTTTCGTCTTTAAAGATATCTTTAAAAGCCATAATTTGTTGCTTTATTTTATTTAACATAGTATAACAAACTTTAGTGTAACAATATTTGACTATAAATATTAAGAAATCTTTCTAAATTAGAACCCACTTAATATAAGCTCATCAATCATTTCTTGAACTTCTTCTTTAGTAGCTGCTAATTTAAAACTTAAATCTGCTTGATACCTTTTCTTTTCTTCATCATACTGAAGTATTATAATTGTGGGTACTACAACGATAGAATATTCTTTTTGCAATTTGGGTTTCTTTGCAATGTCAACAAATTCAACATCACAATCATCTAAGTCTTCAACCCATTCTACAGCATTAGATTTATTCCAATCTGCATTAAAATGGAGAATAACTACTTGAGATTTAACAATAGTACTTAATAAAAAGAATATTATTAATAAAAACTTTTTCATAATGCTATCGTTTTAATTGGTCGATTTTTTCTTCAATACGTTTAATATCTTCTTTAATCTCAGTTACATCACCTTGGGTAGTCATAATAGTTTGACGGATCATTTGATCCTTCATATCAAATTCCATTCTTGTAACTTCAGGGTCTGGTGGGAGAGGTAATTCTTTTGCTTCATCAATTGAAGCATTAAGTGAAAACCACATACCAACAACAGTAGCAACAAAGAATAAAATAATTCCTATTGTTTTTAAATCTAATGTAATTTGGGTTCCTTCGTCTATTTTTTGAGCCATCTTATAATATAATGTAATTTATACCTGTTGAAAATTCATACCAACTTCTGTTCCAATATTGGTGATATCTACCTTCAGCAAAAATACCTAAGGATCTATTAAATCTATACCCAAAAATTAGACCACCTGAATAATCAACCCATTGACCACTATTAAATTTGTGGTAACTATATTCGTTTTCAATATCAATGTGGTATGGTAAAAGATTAGCCCATGAATGTAACCAAAAGTTTTTAGAATATCTATAGTAATCAAAACCTAATACTAATGAGTGTTCCCATTTATTAGGTAAGGAATTTCTTTGTTGGTTGGCGTAATCAGAAAGAATTTGGGGAACAATTACTTCTTGGAATACTTCTGTACTATTAGCTACAACATTACCATTTGGGTCAGTATAGATATTATTTAGACCCCAATTATACCCCATATCAGTAGCAATCTTCATCCAAGGAATACTACCATCAGGTCTTATACAATCAGCAAAAGGATCAAAACCATAAGGTTCAGAAATACGTTGCATTGCACCAATGTTAACTGAGGATTTTCTGTTAAATTTATGTCTAAATCTTTCTGAGGATTCAAAATAACCAATATCAGCAAAACCATCTTCTAGATATTCTACTTTAAAAACATACCTATCAGCAATATATCTTACAAAATGATCTTGATTTAGAAATTCTTTACCCTGTTGTCTTCTGTAATCAAATTCAAATAAGTATTCAAACCCTTTTGATTTGCTACCTATAGTAGCTGCATCCGAGAATGAGTTTTCGGTTCCATTTTTAAATCTATTCTGAATATTTGGTTCATATCCAAATCTTTGAATCTTCCGTATACCAAATACTGCTGAATAATCAAATGGGGTCTCTGTTGTTGTGGCTGTTAAACCATCTGTAACTGAGTAGTTAATAACATCCGAGATAGAGTTATTACCGTTGTAAGCAGCATAAAATGTAGAGAACTTAGTAATTTTTTTAATTTGATCCTGTACATTGATTTGACTGTAAACCGAAAACGGGATAAATAATAGTAATAGTAATTTTTTCATCTTAGTCTTCTTTTACAATTCTTTTATTAAATACTTTGTCATGGTGTTTGATTGATAAGAAATAAACTCCATTTGGTAATGTTGTAATATCTATCGTTTGTTCATCTGAATTTTCGATTATTACTCTACCTGTAAAGTTATATAAAGTATAAGTGATATCTAAATTAGTTTTAATATTAAGATTACCTGTAGTTGGGTTCGGGAATACTACAATATTATTGAATGCTAATTCATCAAGATTTAATGTTCCACTTTGAGTAGCACAATAATCATATAATGCTTGACAATCTGGGTCCCAGGAGTTAGTACAGCAATACTTATCTACATCAATTACCCAAGCATAACATGGATCGTTTAACCAATATGGATTACCAGGACCATCTATACAACCAGCATCATATACACAAGCTGTAGTATCTGAAACGTTAGCATTTGGGTTATAATTATGAGCATTTGGGTCAGTACAACCATATATTGCTGTAATACACGTTCCGTTATCAGTATTAGCTAATGGATTATAGTTTACTGAAGTTGAATCAGTACATCCATATACAATTGGTACACAACTGAAATCCTCAGTGTTAGCATTTGGGTTATAATTAAATGCTGTAGGATCAGTAAAACCATAAATTTTAGGAATACAAGTACCATTATCAGTATTAGCTAAAGGATTATAGTTAAATGAAGTTGAATCAGTACAACCATAAATAAATGGGATACAACTACCATCATCTGTGTTTGCTAATGGGTTATAATTTTTAGATGATGGGTTGGTACAACCATAGATAACAGGCACACATGAACTATCATCTGTATTAGCTAATGGGTTATAATTAAATGAGGTTGAGTCAGTACATCCATAAATTCTAGCAATACACGAACCATCGTTTACATTTGCTAATGGGTTGAAGTTTAATGATTGTGGGTTCATACAACCAAATACTTTAGCTATACAACTACCATTATCGGTATTAGCAAGTGGATTAAAGTTTAATGAGGTAGAATCCATACACCCATACACACGTGCAATACACGAACCATCATCTACGTTAGCTGTTGAATCGTAATTAAATGAAGTTGGGTCAGTACAACCATATACTTTTGGAATACAATTGTTGGAAGGAGTATTAGCTAATGGGTCGAAGTTAAATGATGATGAATCCATACAACCTACTATAACAGGAATACAAGCACCTGCTGTATTAGCAGTTGAGTCATAGTTAAATGAAGCAGTATCCATACATCCTACAATAATTGGAATACAATCGCCTGCTACGTTAGCAGTTGAGTCATAATTGAATGATAATGGATTCATACATCCTATAACTTTAGGAATACAAGAACCATCATTTGTATTTGCTAATGGGTCATAATTAAACGAAGTTGAATCAGTACATCCAAATACTTTTTCAATACAAACATCCCCAAATGTAGGTTGAGCAGTTGTAGTTTGAATTATTGGGAATTGTACCGTAATAGCTCCCCAGTAAGGTACATCAACAATGGTATCCCCTTCAGGACCATATAATGTATAAGCTACTTGAGCAATAGAGTTTGATGATTGTGGAGTAGTAAATAAATATAAATCAATTGGTTCGTAAATGTTTAAAGGTATATCAAATGCTAAATTATTACCATCATCAGGACCAATTTGGAATTGAGGAGAAAGATTATCTCCTTGTTTAATACCTAACCAAGTACCACCCCAACCATTTGAAGCACCATCGTATATTTTTAAAGTATAAGTACCAGTCATTACTTCGCTGGTATTTGCATTTGAATCATAGTTAAATGAAGAAGTGTCAGTACATCCTACTACTCGTGGAGGACCACAAGTACCATCACTTACAGTAGCGTTTGGATTATAAGTTGTAGAGAATGGATTCATACAACCTGATACAGTATTAGAGGAGCCACTTGAACAAGCACTACCGGTACTGAACTGAGGTGTTGTGAATTGGTAACCAAAGTTACCATTTGGAATTGTATCAGATAATGCCCATAAAACATTACCATTACAATCGTACACTTTTAAATCACCATCAACTTGACCACCGTATAGTGTACCATTTAAACCATCACCATAACTATCGTTAATTACAATATCTATTAGTACGTTTGTATCAACACAAATGTAATGTGATATAGCTACACCTTGAGGTTGACCTGAAAATGTACCTTGAGTTGCTGTGTATACTGCTCCGTTATCATCATAAAGAATCCAACTTGATTCACCACCATAAGTGTCAGGTGTAAATTGAACATCTAAATATGTTTGACCAGGTCCACAAGTTGGAATACCTACTGAGGCTCCTTGACATGAACCATCGCTTATAGTAGCCCATGGATTAAACTCAGCTGATGTTGTATCCGTACATCCAAAGACATCTTCACATTGGTAACACCTTTCCCAACAAAAGGTATCCAACACAACAGCCATTCCGTTTACTGGTAGGTTTCTGTTTGTAAATCCGTAAGCATCTAAAAGGAAACAAGAAGCATATGGGTTGTTTAAAACATCAGGAGGTAACTCTTGGTCTGCCCAATTGTCTACTGAGAACTTCCATAACCAACCAGGGTTATTTAAGATATCAATTGTACCTGTCCAGATGTTATCACCATCAGGGTCAGCTAAAGAATCCCAAATACCGCTCCAGCTATTAAATTGACCGCTGACGTATACTTGGGAAAATGTGTCTGGATAAGAATTCATATCTACTGCAAATGATACAGGATATGCACATTGACCATTACTTAAATTTGCATTAGGATTATAACTTGATGAAGTTGAATCCATACAACCTACGATTGGGGGTGGTTGTGATAAAAGATTTACTATTGAGTTTGAACTATAATTAGGGTACGAACCTTGAAAGGTGCCATATGTTATTAATGCTGGGTTGTAGAATATACCTTGAGTAGCATTACTCATCTCAATATAAGCTGGAGATGAGGTTCCGGGACCATACCAACCTCCATATTCACTTCTTAGTTTGATATCAATATCGCCAGTATCAGCATTGACAACAGCATAACGATATCTTGCTAAGTTATTATAACCATCTCCATACTCTTGGTAATATAGAGTATCATTATTTTGGGTAATTAATATAGTTTGGTCATTGAAGGTATATTGCCCAAATTCCATTTTAATTTCAAACCAACTAGTTTGTTGTCCAAAACTTAAAAACGGGATTAAAGACAACAAGAATAATAGTAGACCTTTTTTCATAATCAATATTTTATAATAATAAATATAAAAAAGGAACGCTAAGTTGCGTTCCCCTTTTACATATTAAATAAAATTATTTATTTTTTTAATAGTTTTTGTACCCAGGCTTTTGCAATATCCCAATTTCGAGTTGCAAATACACCAAAGGCAAACCCTGCATAGATTTTATAACCAAATGCCCATAGAATAAGACCAGCAATGAGGCCTAATACACCTTCTACACCATTAGCTACAATCCAATCTTTAACAATTGTAAAGATTTTTTTAATAAAGTCTAATACTTTTTTCATAATTAAATGTTTTAAAATTACGTTAATAAATATTATTAACCATCACAAGATAAACAATCTTCAGTAGTACGAGAACCTAAATCACCTTTAATCACGGAATCTGTGCGGAGATAGTATAAGGTTTTAATACCTAATTTCCAAGCTTCCATATGTACTTGATTAATCCACTTTGGAGAATCAGTAGGATCAAATGCTAAATTTAACGATTGGGTTTGGTCAATGTATTTTTGACGAGTAGCTGCTTGTTGAACTAAAGCTAATTGGTTGATTTCTGGGAATGTCATGAATACTTCCTTTTCATCTTCTGTTAGGATATCATGAGATAAACCCATTACAGAACCATTATCACCCATAATTTGATCCCAAACACGAGTTGTATTATGTCCTTTTTCAATTAATAGTTTCTCTAGTTCAGGATTTTTAACAATAAATGTTCCTTTAGCACCATTAAACACATAAATGTTTGCTGGTTGAGGTTCAATACCTGCTGAACAGCTATTAATACGAGAATTTGATACTGTAGGGGCAATTGCTAGTAAGTGAGTATTTCTCATACCCGTACCTTTACACCAAGTAGGTTCTCCATATTCTAAAGCCATTTGACGAGAAGCAGCTTCAGCTTTTCTTTGAATATCACTAAAAATAGTGTGTGTCCAAGCTGTGGCACCAATAGAATTAAATGCTATATTTTTCTGTTGTAGGAATGTATGCCAACCCATTACACCTAAACCTAATGCTCTACCTTTTTTAGCTGAGCGATGAGTACGAATCATAGAATCCTTACCATTTGTTTTTTGGATAAATTCTTCCATCACACCATCTAAAAAGTAAGTAGCCATTTCAACTACATCTGTGTTTTTCCACTCATCATACTTAGCTAAGTTTAAAGAGGATAAACAACAAATAAAACTATGTTCCTCATCTGTATGAAGTGTAATCTCAGTACAAATGTTAGTCATAGAAACATCTAGATTATTCATACGATAAGCTAAAGGATTGTCTTTATTAACATTGTCCTTAAACATTATGTAGGGTTCTCCGGTTTCTACGCGGGATTTAAGTATTTCAAGCCACAACGACATAGCCTCGCTGTCTCTATCTTGTAGGCGCTTCATAAACGCATCATCTACAACGACTGCTTGGTGTAGGTTTAGACATTGTCTGTTAGGATCACCTTTAGGTCTGCGAATTTGTAAAAATTCTTTAACATCAATGTGGTTAATATCTAAATTAACTGAGGCTGCTCCTCTTCTTACACTACCTTGATTAGTAGCAATAATAGTTGAATCATAAATTTTAGCCCAAGGGACTATACCTTCTGATTTTCCATTTCCTGTAATGCTTTCTCCTCTTCCTCTAATTCGGCTAAGGGAAATTCCCACGCCTCCCCCATAACTAGTAAGTCGCATAAGTTCTGCGTTAGTGAGTCCAATACCGCGGACCGAATCAGGAGTATCAACACCGAAACAGCTAATAGGCAAGCCCCTATCAGTACCGGTATTGCTGAGAACAGGGCTAGCGAGACCAATCCATCCATTCCAAATATATTTAAAAAATTTATTAGCTAAATCTGGTCTGTTTAATCTATCAGCTACAGCATTAGCGACGCGTCTATACGCTTTGCGGGGTGTTTCCCCAGGCATTAGATACCCTTTTGATATTGTAGACAATGCTACATCATCAAAAAATTCAGGGTAATCTTTACCTCTTTCCCATTGGGAGTAATCTGCTACTATATTGTTATCCATAATTAAAATATACTTTCATCCCATTCCATATGACCTTTGGAATAATTTGTTACTCGGTTTGCGAAGAAATCTGTATGTTGTTTACCACCTGAAAGGGCACCAAACCAACTCATTCTCTCTACAGCTGTCATATCTACCCCTTCAATAATTGCCTTATAACCTAAATCTCCTAATTTTACATTAACTCTATTTTTAATAAAGTGAACTAAATCATCTTTAGGACATCCTTCTAAATCACCAAGCTCGTAAACTTTGTTAATAAAATCTAATTCAAGTTTTAAAGATAATAAAGCTGCTTCATTTATTGCTGCTTCAAGCTCTGGTGTTTTGATTTCAGGATTTTCATCGACAAGTGTTCTAAATAACCAACATCCAGCCTCTGAATGGAGGGATTCATCTCTAATAGACCATTCAACAATTTGACCAACTCCCTTAAGCTTGTTTCGCATTTTAAAAGATAAGAGAACGGCGAAGGAAGAGAATAAATTAACTCCCTCGGTAAATGCTGAGAATATAGCGAGTGATTTAGCGATTTCGTGAAGATCTTTTTCGCCATTAAAACTATCCCTAACAGAAGTAAGGTTTTCAATTTTAGCCATCGTAGCCTCATCTTCCATAAACTCATCGAAATTCTCGAGTCCAAGTGTTTCATTTAATAGTGAATATGCTTCAGCGTGGATTGTTTCAAATGCGCCAAAGGTTGTAGCCATCATTATAACTTCTGGTTTACGAAACCATTTTGTTACTAATCCTGACCAATAATCGTTTACAACTGTTTCTGTTTGTGCAAATCCTTTAAGGATAGACCCAATAATATTTTTTTCTGTTTCATTTAAATTCGAGCTCCAATCTGTAATGTCGCTCATCATAGGAACTTCTGTATGTAGCCAGTGGGCTTGTTGTTGTTTTAACCAATAATCAGCTGCTTCTTGATATTCAAATGGTTTGTAAACGATACGTTCCTGCAAAAGGTCTTTTTTTGCCATTGTAGTTTGTTAATTAAAAATTAGGAATTAAGAAAGTTGCGCAACTGATTTTTTTCAGTTAAACTGAAATTATCTTGTATTTTAGAACTTTCATTTTGATTAAATTCAGGAGATCCGGCTAATTCCTCAAACTCTGCATCACTAATGATTTTATATTCACCAATAGCGATATTAATAGCAGCGTTGTAAGTAAGTCCATCCATCCCGTATCTATTCTTCATTATGTGGAGTTTTCCAACTCCAGTTTGTTTATCTTTAGCACGACGACTAATAGAGGCAGCAAAATCTGTTATCATCATTTTGTCATAAGAGCCCGCCGCTTTATGTCCTTCAATCACTTCGTCTAAAGCTCCTTGTCTGTTGACTTGAGAAGCCGACCAAATTGGGATATTAAGCTCGCGGGCTAATCCTTTCGTGCTTATATAAATATCATCAATTTCTTCCTTACGCTCCTTACTTGTTTTCTTTGATCGAAGTAAGTCAACATAATCAATAACTACTAAATCAATTTTGGTGCCTAAATCCTCACATTTCTGGATATGTGACTCGATAGTTGACATAGATGCCTTATTTGGTGGGAATTCTTTAATGATAAGGTTGCCAGGTAACTTAGTCATTACGTCTTCAACTTTATCTTTATGCATCATAATTTCATTAGCTGGGATACCTGTAAAATGAGCATCAAATCTTCTACCTACATAATCTTCACCTAATTCTAATGTATAATAAACAACATTAAAACCCATTTTTACAGCATGACCTGCTAATGCTACTAATGACCAAGATTTACCAGCACCCGGTCCACCAAATATTAAACCGAAATCACCATTACCTAAACCACCTTGTAAAATTTCATTAAATTCTCTCCAAGGTGTTGGAATAGTAATTCTTTGTTCTTCACGATAACGAGTTTCTATATCCTTAAGATATTCATGCCCAATATGTTTATCCATTCCTGCTTTAAGGGCATTATCAATTAATCCTCTAATTGAATCATAATCCTCAGCCTTAAGTAAATCAACACTACCTAATAGTGCTTTCTTTAATTGCTGATTCTTACAAAATGCTGAAAATTCGGTTTGGATATACTCTGAATCTGTAGCTGCTATTTTATAAGCATCTCTAAGTTGTTCTCTAATAGATAATTTTAGAACATCATTTGTAACCTTTTCATACTCCGATTTTAATACCTCTGGGGTAGGAGTAGTATGGTAATCATTGTAATACTTTAAAATATTATCAATAATCCACTTATGGGCTTGATTATCAAAATACGAAGAATCCAGTATATCATGAATATTAACTAAAAAGTCTTTACGTTCAAGTAAGGAATGGATTACCTTAATTTGAAATGCTGGGCCGTATTTATTTAAATCACTTAGAGTCATCTACAAAACTATTTAATGTTTGAAACTGGTTGTTTACCCAAAATTCAGGGTTTTTAATCAGATGGCGTAACCCATCTTCTTGATAGAATCTAAGAAATGCTTTTGGGTTTAGCAAGGGTGGATCAACATTAATTTGTTCTTCTAAATAAGCTTTTTCTAAATCATCTACCATTGGATTATGTAAATCCATAATTTGATAATTTTTACGAAGGTTATCTTCGTCAAATACTATACGAGAATAAATAAGATGCTCCTTATGTTTTTCACCTGCTATCTCAATAATATCATCTAAAGTTAATTTACGCTCATTTAATTCTGGGAATAATTTACGTAATTTTTTCTCTCCTAAACCTTTTATACCAGGGATTTTATCTGAGGCATCACCCATTAAAACTTTATACAAAATAAAATTCTCAGGTAAAACATTAAATTTTTCTACTACAGTCTCAGGTGTATAAAAATCCTTTTCAATAGGACGATATACACAAATTTTATTACTTGTTAATTGAATAAAATCTTTATCACTTGATACAATAAACGCTCGAGAGTTATCATGGTTATTGGTGATAGTCGTCGCTAAATACGCGATAATATCATCGGCCTCTACTTTATAGAGCGCTATGGTTTTTACAGGGAGACACTTTAAATAATCGATTAATCTAACTATTTGGTCTAATTTAGCATCGTGTTCATCTCCTACGTCTTCAAATATTTCCCAGTTAGTAATACGAGAGAGGTGACGGCCTGCCTTGTATTCTGAAAGAATATTTTTACGATTCATTGATGAATTTTCTCCATCAAAGATAATATACATTGCTGTTGGCTGAATAGCATTTATTAGAGTCCCCAAAGAACGAACAAATCCTCCTAACCCTCCTACATGAACGCCGTGCTCATTTACAATATTAAGCATTGCGAAGTTTCTAAAAAATAGATTTAGACCGTCAATAAATAAAACTCTTTCATGTTGTGAGGAGGGTGTCTCCGGCTCCTTATCCATATTATTGAGGAGCTCTAATAAATCCTTATTTGCCATAACTTAACTTGGTTCTTGTTCTGTAAATACCTCAGGTTGAGGTTCCTCGTAAACTTCCTCTATAATATCAAAATCACCACCACCTAGGATTTTACTCCATTCTTTAGTATGGTCATCTTTATATTTTTTAAGGTCTTTTTCTGTGTCATTAATAAAACCGTGAGGTGTCATAATAATTTTACCTCTAGTAGTAAGACCATTAATGTGGTTTTTATCAATTTGTAGATTAGTACGTTTAGCAAATTCAACTTGCTTTTTATCCTTGATTGCTTTAATCTTAGATGTTCCAGCATTAGCAATATTACCAAATGTAACTACAAACGTAGCATCAAACCACATAGCAAATCCACCTTTATTCATCAACTTAGGTTTACCCATAGGTGATTCTGGTTTTGCTGTCCATACTTTATTAATACAAACTAATGTATTAGTATATGCTGAACTTTCCTTACGTGATAATGTAATTCTTTGGTTAACACTATTACCGAATTGAGTTGACATAGCACCAGCATTCCATTCGTTATTGTTCTTATTAGAACGTACTGATAACTCACATGGAACTGAACCAATTGAATCCCAAAGGAACATTAAATCAAAGGGTAGATTACCTTTTTTCTGCTCATCTAGTAAGTCAAGAATAAAAGCAGCAACATCTTCGATTGTGTGGATTGTCTCTCTATCAGCATAAATAAAATTACCTTGATAATCTATTAACTCACCAGTTTCTTCGTCAAATACTTCTTCAATATCTAAACCCATCTGCATAGCATGCTCCCAATTCCATTTCATTTCAGTAATAATGAATACGGGTAGGATACCTGTTTTTTGAGCTGATACAGCTGCTTCAATAAGTGCTGTAGTCTTTCCTGTATCTGAATGTCCTCTAAGTAGACAAATATGTCCTGTAGGGATTCCAGGTACTGAAGTAACTTCTTGGAAGGCATTGCTTAGTGGGACCCATTGTTGGGGTTTAAACTTAACGTTCCCACTAAGACCTTTCTTATCCTTAAAATTACTTAGATCAAATTTACTTTTAATCTCAGCAGACACAGCTGCTGTTAGTGATTTACTTGCCTTTCTAGCCATACTTAGAATGGAAGATCGTTACTACTATCATCATCAAACAAACTATCAAATTTATCTAATTTGGTTTGCTTAACATTGTCTGTAGAAGTATTCAAAGAATAATTAGTTTGAGGAGTTTCTACTTCCTTTTCATCATCAATGATATCACCTTCTTGAGCAGCATCTTCTGGAGATAACCAAGACTCTAGGTTTGATTTCATTTCATCGTAAGGAACTTGTTTAAATACTCCTTGTGGGTCTACTTGGTTTGACAACCAGCTTTCTACTTTTGAAGCATCAGCATCTAGTGGTGTTTGCTTCATTGATGGAGAAGCTACAGTACGATTGTACTTAGTACCAGTCATTTCTGGTCCTTCAGTAGTTAGCTTGATATCACGACCAGCAACTACATCTGTAAAGTCACCTACTTCTTCATCCATTGCCATTGATAGGAATGATGAGTATAGCTCTTTACCGAATTGCCAAATCTTAACACCTTCATCTTCCATACCACGAACGATAACAGGAGCGAAGTAACGAACTTTTGGTTCGAGTTTCTTAGCTAATTTCCAGTTCTCTGGTTGGTCGGTTTGACGGAGCTTTTTAGCAAACTCTACTAATGGGTCTTTCTCATCAAAGTTAATTGGAGAAATCATAACTGGTTTCCCAATACCATAATGGAAATACAATTCACTAAAAGGAGTTGCTTTGTTAAACTTAGAAGGAACAATACGAATTGTTTGTTTCCCTACTGATGGTTTCCAGAACAATGATTTACCATTGTTGTTGTTGTTAGAGGTGGGTTTTTGCAGAGCCTCTAAACGCTGCTTGATTACGTCTAAATCCATGTTTATAACTTTTTATTAATAACTGTAATATACAAAACGTTTTGGAATAATCCAAATTATAGTTCAATAATTTTGTGAATTTTGGTTTTTAGTTCTTTAAGCTCATTTTGTTGAGTTAAAAGGATTGTATTACGATAGTGTTGCCAATTTACTCTATAACGAGAATCTACTATACCTCCATTCAAACCCTTAATTAATTCGTTTAGGGCATTAATGGTGTAAAGTGTGTTGCTATCTTTTTTACGATGAACTAAAATTGTATTCTCTGGAATTGAGGATACATTGCCCTGATCAACATTGTATGTAACAACGTATTCATCATTGCTTTTTATATGTAGTACAAACATTTTGTTGTACATGATTGTATATTGAGATTGTAAATCTTCTACTAATCTATCAAGATTCTCAAGATTAGTAAAAGTACAAAATAACTTATTATTCAAATCAATTGTATTTTGGGGTGAGTGTATGTCTGGCCCATAAATATAATCGTATCTAGGTAAAATCGTAGTTGATTCCATTTTTTTCTTTTAGTTGTAACTTTAATTTATAAAAAACCTGTTTAATCTGTTCTAACACCTCTAATTCACTATTATCCACATCAAGTAAAAATGAATCATATGTGTAAAGAACTAATTTGGTATTCCTACCTTTCAATAGCTTGAATATACGAAATAATATTTCAACATTCAAGCTCGTTTCCATATTTTGTAAAATATAGTTAAATAATTTTTGAGGATTCATGTTCTCTAAAACATCACGTTTGTATTCGTAATTAGAGATAGGGCAAGTAATAACGCCTTCTGTTTGAAAAGTCTCCCAGGTCGTACGTATATACTCAGATGTTGCCTTAAAAAACGGAAGATCTTTATAATTATCAAATACTCCTCCGTATAACTGTTTAAATGTTAATTCTTTAGCTGTTTTATAATCCACTCCGTACATTTTAGCAAAGGCTTTATGAATATCATCCTTACCAAAATCAAAATCAATAATTTTAGAGGCCAAAGTAGGGTGATAGGCACTAATATCAAATTCGATAAAAACATCGTTACGCGGAATAAAACTTTTTCTACACCCGTCTTTATGCGAAAGTGCCGCGTAATTAACGCCCCCAAATTTGTTAGAAGGTCTTGTCGTAAGCGTTTTGAAGTTATAACTAGTGTAGACAAACTCGTTGTCAACTTGGTGGAAATGTTTTTCAAATTCATTTTTATCTATTTTTATACCATTACGTTCTATGGCGTTAAACACTAATGTAGCTTTGTCATTATAAAACGGGTTTACCACGGTATTAACGCGGTGCTCTAAATCATCATATATTTGCTCACAAACCTCATAATGTTTAGTAATTGGCACGAGTTGATTAACTGTAAGTAAATCTGGGAATCTTCTATATAAAGTTGTATGTGCTGTTGTTTGAGGTGGTATATACGGAGGAGAACCTAATGTTATATCTACAAGTTGCTTTAAAATCGTGTAGTGTAGAAATTCTTTCTTGTCTCTTACATATATCGTCTCTAACCCTTTCAAATATAAATATACCTCATCCTCAAACAAATTTTCACATTCGGGGTGAGATATAGGTAGAATGTAGCCCTTATGACCTTGGATAGGTCTTACATAGAAGCCAATAATAGAGTTTTGTGTTGGGTGTTGGTAAGGATTATTTGTAATAACCTCTACAAACGCTTCTTTAAAACCACTATTTTTTAAAACCTCAAATTGTTCTTTATTTTCTATTAACCAAAACATTTATTTAAATATACAACCTTTTTTTTACATTATCACTTTTGATAGAATTGGAGATAATTAAATCTTAAAAATTTATTTAATCCAATTATTTTGCGGTTTTTTTCTTGAAGTAAAATTTGAGAAGCATTTTGTTTAATTACTTCTTCAGGAATGCCTTTTATTATCCAACTAAATGAAAATTTATAGTATAATTTACTGTTAGTAGCTAAAGAATACCCATTTTTGTTAATTTCAGTATATATATTTTCATTTGATTTTTTTACGAAATATCTTATAAATTGACCATTTTCTATTTCTATCCTGGTGAGTTTTGGGGTGTATGGGATAGGAGTGTAAGCACTATATTTAGTAGATTTATTTGTAAGATTACTATAAGTAGAATTTTCACCTGCTATAAACCTAAAATCTTGTGGTATTACTATAGGATTATATGTGTCTTGGTATTCAATATCAACTCCATCTGATTTTGGTTTAATTAAAAGGAGATTAGTGCTTTCATTGGGTTCTTTACCTGTAAAACACCTACCATCAGAAACCTCAAAATAATATCCTGTATATGGGAGTTTAGTTGAATCATAAACTAAATTACCATTACTATATAAATTAGGTGTTATTTGGGTTTTTGGAAAATACATTTTATTACGCTGTTACAATCTCTGGGATTGGGAGATTATTAGGGTTAATTAATTCTTGGATCCATGGAGTATTATTAACTCTAGCTACTGCTTTTATATAATTTTTAGTTACTGCACTCGGGACTGTTTTAGTACTTCTACCATTACTCCCATTTTGAAGCTTTTGAACTTTACCTCCTGAAGTTAAATAATCATCAGGAAGATAAGCTGTTAGATATCTACCATATTTTCCTAAAAGTTTACCATAAACTAAGATTGATATAGATACATTTTCATCTCTAACTTTTTCAGGATTTGTAACTATATCTACTTTTTTACCATTAATATCTCTTATATCAAATCTATCAATAATATCTTTTTGGGTACCTTCATAATTAGATTTAAAAGTAATTTGAGTTAAACCCTGACCTCTATATTTGTAACCTTCATTAGGACCATTATTATATTTACCTCCATATAAAAAGTTAGCTAGTTTTTCTTGGCTACCACTACCCCCTTTACTAGGAGGAATATATTTTAAAGCTTCTTCATCACTTAATGCTCTTAGTTTACTAAAAATAGTTTTAGCTGAATTAAGATCGTAAATAAAACTTTCAGAAGCATCAAAATTAAGTTTAGAAGACTCTCCTAAGGCAACACCTAAAATAGCAGTCATATACCCTCTATCTGTAAAACTTTTATTATATTTATTATTTTTAATTAAATTAACAATTTTTTCAACTAAAGGTTTTTTAGAAACAGGAACTGTAGGAGCACCAGTTACATCAACATTAAGTGATGCATTTCCTTTATTGTCAGGATCAAGGTTAAAATCAGATGGAATTATATCTGATTTAGGTAAAAGAGTATAAGATTTATCTTTAATTTTTGTAGAAGATGTTGTTGTTTTTCCAGATGGAATAGAAGGAATTTTAGGAACAGCAATAGTTTCTAAATTAGTTACCCATTTATTATTTGAAATACTATGACTTACACCTTTAATAATCCAATGTAATGTTTGTGGGTAATAGTTTGGAATAAATCTAACATCTACTGGTAATTGGTCAAAAATTCTTATTCCAGATAAACCATTTAATGTAACTGAAATATTCATTGGTAACATACCCATTTGATTTGAGTTATAATCACTATTAATATGAAGTAAAGAAAGAAAATCTTTTTGTAATTTTATAAACTCAGAATAACGTTTTGTTGGGAAATTTTCAAAAAGATATAAATTTTGTTCTATAAGAGTATCAAGTTGATCAAATGTAGTTGTTTCTTCTACATCATCTTCATTAATATAAGTTTTTCCTCTACTTCTATAATAATTTAAAATTTCTTCATCTGTTAAGTCTCTTTCAAGGGTTCCATTTGTTACACCCTGAGAGTAACCTAACCATAAGAATGCTACTTTATTTCTAGCTTTTAAAAGATTTTCATAAATACTAGCAGGTTTACTTTTGTTACCATCCTTTTCAGAAGCACTAATTTTTTTAGTAACCCATCTATCTTGTAATCCATAATTCCAATTAGATAAAGCAAGAGAATCAGTTGTATCTTTTGAACCTTGTGCTTGAGCTCCAATAGTAACTTGGGTAGCAAAATCATTAGTTAATTCTGTTTTAATATTAAAATCTGTAACAAAACTACCATTACCTGGGGTAGTTCCGTATAAATTAAGAATTGATTTAGGTAATGCGGGTTTTTGACTACCATATAAAGGGACTTGATCATAGATTTCAAGAATATTATCTTCTACAAGTCTTAAACTTAATTTATTAATTCCTCCTAAACAATTATTAGCTGTTTCCAAAAGTGATTTTAAAAAGTCAAATAAGTTTAATGAAGAAGTTTCTTCATTTCGTTTCTCTTGAATAGTATTTAATAAATATTGGTATTCAAAGTAAATATTCATTATGCGACCTGCTTGAAGAGTTGATCCTTCATATTCTGCTTGATCAATTACAAAAGGCTCTAAAAAAGCATCTTCTTGTTTAAAAATTGAATCTTGATATACACCATATGACCAATTATAGTCTCCATTTTTATCTTGTTGTTGAGCAAAACCCTTAAGTTCCTCTAAAGATAATGGGAGTGGAGCACTTACTATAACTTTTGATGGGTCAGCAGATACATTAACTCCCGAATAATAACATAAATTTAAATCTGTATTTGTGTCTATACCTATTATTGGATTATTATCTTCAGGGTTATAAATTAACAACCTATCTTTAATAAAATCTAAAATATCTCCGAAACGAATATAATAAAATATATCATTACCAAAACCTGCTCTACCTGAAATTATTTTTCCTGCAGAGTTTGTTTTACTTCTATCATAGTTAAGTTCAAAAGCAAAATCACTTGCAGATGAGCCACGATATATTTCAGGACTGTCACCAAAAAGACCATCACCTGGGTTAAAGAGTATACTTTCACCATCTGTAGCAATTAAATAGGTAATACCAATGGGGCCGGAAATAATAGCCAATTGTGTTTTAACAATAGATGAAAATAAACTACCAACTTCATTTATAACTTGTTCATTTTGAGCAACTAAAGTATTTTTAAATATACCATAATTATTATCAATTTTTTCTTTTGAAAACCAATTCGAAGAATCATCTACATTACTAGTTCCATTAGGAGTAGCTGCTATTGTTAAAAAAGTTTCTAAAGAAGAACCATTAGAAGGTTGAGTCCCTGTAGCTGGGATTTTGTTGGGGTTTAAATCATTACTTGAAATTTGATCTATAGCTAGGCTTTCAATAATATCTCCTATACTTTTTATTTTTAAATTAATTTCATAATATCCTTTTTTATTAAACTCCCAAGAAAAGTTAGTTACTTTACCTACAAAAGCATCATAATTACCACAAGATATTTCTCTATTAGTTTCAATTTGTTTTTGAAGACCTTTACCTGCAATTATAGCACTTTTATTTTTACCTTTTTTAATAAAATTAGACACTAAACTTGGAACACCTGCTACTAAAGGATTTGATTGGTATTGGGAATTATTATCATAGTAAATACTATGACCCCATTCTAAAAACATAGTATAACCTATTCTACAATATATAGCATCAATTAAAGCAAATTGTTTTTCACTATTAGCTCTAATTTTTACTGTAGCTTCTCTTAAAGAACCCATGTTTGAAGATTTAACATCTACACTTTGTAACCCAGGCATAGCAGTTAATCCCCAATCAGAATCTCCCCCAAACCCATATACATAGTTGTTAAAAATAGATAAATCATCAGCTACACCTGCTTTGTAACTTTTAGAACCATCATCATTAATTAAAGTAGTACCATTAGTTAATACTAGATTTCTTGCAACAAAATCTCCTAAATATTGATTAGGGTCACCATCTAAATCTAAAGATTGAATTCTTTTTATACCAAGACCATCAGTTTTTCCTGTATCGGTTAATATTTCTTCAATTTCAAATTCAGGAAGGGGTGGTGTTGGTGTTTCGGATGGGTAAAGTTCTTCTTCAATTGCTGCTTGAGCCTCATTAGGAGCTACATAGGTTGCATCAGATACAGCTGTTTGGGATAAATCATTATATGCATCTTGAACTATGTTAGGAATTTCTTCAGGACGAGCCCCAAATTCATCACTTATATATGCTGAGGTTCTCGAATATGGTGAAATATAAGTTCTGGTTTCTCCTCCTGATGTTAGGTTAAAGGTTGCTGTTGTTTCTTCTACTTCAACTGAGGGGAATAAAAATATATCATTATAAATCTTAGCTCCACTGAATTCATAATATCCATCGTCTGTTTCATAGATTTCTATTCCATCATTAGATAACCAAGTTCGTAAATCTTCTACTTGGGTGTCTTCATTTATTTTAGGCCAATACGCTTCAACTTGTTTAAACCTACCTACGGTAGTTAAAGATTCTAAAGTAGTTGCTAATAATCTATCAAAAGTACCTGTACCTTTAGTAGCTCTATATATAATTAAAGCATACTCTCTAGTAGTAAGGTCTGAAAACATATTAATAGTAGCCTCTCTACCTCTATATCCTTTTACTATAATATTACTAGCTCTTTGAGTATATTCAAGTCTCTCAAATGATCTACCTATTTCTATATCAGTAGGGGGGAGTTCTTCTAATAGAGGAAGAAAACTATATTGTAATGAAAGTGATCTATTTGCTAAAGCTAATAAATTAAAATCTACATCTTCTCCTGCTAAGGATTGAGAAATTATAAATTGAGTCCCCCCAGCCTCTAATAAAGCTTGGTTTGTATCTAAAGTATTTTCAAAGATAGTTCCTCCAGGAACTTCACTATTAATAGATACACTAAGTTCAGAAGTTATAATTGGATTATCTTTTATATCTATTGATGATACTAAAGCTATATAAGAAGTATTATTATTTTCCCATACTATTTGATCTTCGGGTTTACCTCCATTAAGATTATCACCTAAAATAGACTGGCGTGTAGAAATTTGATCAACTACATATTTTTTAAAATTAGCTCCTAAAAGAGTACCCATAACTTATTTTAATTTAATGCATTATACTCATTAATGATATCTTGAATAGGAAATGGTATTCTAATTTGAAGCCCAGATCCAGGAAAAAGTGAAGCACCTGTGTGTTCAGGATTTGCTCTAGATATAACCCACCACAATTCTGGTGATTTATAAAATTGTAATGCTAGTAAATCATATCTATCTTCTTCAGTAGTAAATACATAAAGATCTTGATCACTACGAGGAATAATAGGGTATACTATTCTTTTATAATATTGATTTCCTTCAATATTTTTTTTTACTGGTATTCTATTATAACGTCCCATATTATAAATTATCTAAAGTAGTAAGTATAGCATCTAACTGATTTAATTGTTCTTCAGTTATGGGTGGTGGTGGTAACTTTGGTGATGAATATAAGCTACCTGTATTGGTTTTCAAAGCTATAAATCTAGCTTCTGTGTTGTTTGGGGTATCTATTCCGTTTTCATTAAGCGCAGATCCTACGGTTTGTGGTAAGAATGTATGTATTGGTTTAAACGATACAGAAACATCAATTATATGGGATAATTGAGACACAGAGTCATCAGGTTTACCTGTGGTATCTATGCCAATTTCCCATGGAGATGTTTCAGGTATACTAAAATTAAGTGATGTAAGTACTCCAGGTTGTTCATGAATATAACCACCAATAGTAACTTGTACAATATTACCTCTCATATAACCAGCTGTACTGTAATTAGGTGCCATTACTGATTGAAGGTAATTTAATTTTCTATATATATTAGCCTGTTCTGCTTTAGAATGTATTGCTACTTTAAAATTGAACCCCATAGCTCTATCAAAACCATTATAATGATAAAAAGATTCACCTCTACCTTGATAATTAAATTCGTCCCATTTACTTGTAAAGTTATCACTTATAGCTCCATCTATATAAGCCCTAAAATGGACAAAAGTTTTTTCGGATGGATTATCAGGATCAATTACAGCAAATCTAAAAGGAATTAAATCTTCTGTTCCTTTACTTTGTACTTCTGTGCCTTTATACATATAAAGAGCGTTAAGAGCATCTACTATCCCTGATCCTTTACTGTAGTTACTTCTATCTCTATTTTTACTTCCTGGTGATGAGTAATTTATATACCCTACAGAGTCAATATTAATTTCTTGGTAATCGGGGGCTGCAGTAAGCATTCCATTTATTTTAGCTATAGTTTGATTTACTGTAGTTCCTTTTCTAAAATCTTTTAATTGACCACCATCAGAAATGGGTTGAGTATTTATTAATTGTTCTTGGGTTAAAGTTGATGAACCATTTGTAAATGCTCTTGGTAGATCCATATCAGGAAAAGTATTCCCTTGAGTATAAACATTAGCAGAGTTTAAGTTTTGACCTAATAGGTTAAAATTACTTAGAGCTGGTTTTCCGGTTAAAGTAAACCATTTATTTGAAACTCCTTTACCTTTAGAATTATCACCTAAAGATATAAGATATTCTCCAGGTTCAAAAGAAGGTTTATAAGTTCCATAAAATTTAGTAGGGGAAGTAATTCTTAAAGGATTAGCATTTCCTGTTCTAGCTGAGGATCCTCCAGCAGCAAATTTAATTTTTGTATTTCCTATTACCCCACCTATAGCATCAGGACCTCCTGGGTATTTAAATAGAATTCCAGTATTATTATCAAAAGAAGTATCAGCTAAATAAACTAATCTATTAAATTCTTTTTCAATAGCAGGATTTTTAGGATTATTCATATAATCTACTAAATAGGTATCTCTACCACCTGTAAGGTTATTAGCATTTATTTGTTTACCAAATATAGTATAATTTTTATCTAGGGGGAAAGGATTAACTCCTTGTTTATTAGCATGACCTCCAAAAGCGTTTACTCCTACTTGAGTTAATGTATTAGTAGGGAGATAAAGTCCCTCACCATTTACTCCCTTTGTAGGACCACCTGCTCCTATTTGTTGTCCTTGAGCTGCTAAAGAATTTTGTTTAGCTGTAAATATTGTAGCGTTTAAACTATTGTCATCTCCCCATTTTAATAAACGAGAAATATCTTGTTCTGATCTTTTTAAGGTAAGAGAACCACCTCTTAATACCCAATCTTTACCCCCATTATTTCCTAATTCTTCAGTAGGAATATCAAATGAATCTTGTGTTGATGTTTGGATAAAGGGTTCTGGGCTGCTTCCGCCGCCCGGTCTATCTTTACCATATCGTAAAGATTTAAGATCAGTTTTTAAATTAATTAAAGGCATCTACTATCCTGGGAGGTTTTCTGTATATTTTGGAGGTGTTATTCCATCTAAATCTAATTGGGAAGGTTGTGTTTCACCTGCTGTGGCTGGAATACCATTAAGTGAGTAAGTATAATGTAATTTAGATTGATCAGTAGCACCAATAGGTGTTGCTGGGGTGTTTCCATTATATGGAGTTAATGTAGAAGCGCCTGCTTGTAATCTTTTAAGTAAACTCATATTATATTTTATTATAAATATTTAAAATTAAATCCTATTTGTAGATACCGCTAAAGTAGATCCTACTGCTTGAGAATCCATATAAACATTAGAATCTTTATTTGCTATTCTTTCTAATACAGCTAATATTCTACCATCTCCCCCTTTTCCAATATTAGGAGAAGCTTGTAATGAATCACCATCTGCTGTAGTTGCCATAGCCCCATAAGCATCTGTAATAGTAAAAGGACCACGTGAAGAATCTGCTATACCATCTTGTACTGATTGAGCTTTTTTCTTTCTCATAGATGAAGCTACTCCCGCAATGGCTGCTATTGCTCCTACAATAGCTACAGCACCTAAACCCAAAGTTAAGGCAGATGCAGCAGTAATTGATTCTACTGAAATAATACCTAATTGAATTGCCATTGTTGCTAAACTTCCAATAGCTTTTGCTAAAGATAAACCACCAATAAGACCTAAAACAGTATAAGTAGCAAGTGCACTATCAGCCATCGCCGCTAATACATCTAAAATAGGAGAAAATGTTAAAGCCATATCACCAATTACAGATTGAACTTTTTCCATAGCATCTGCAAATTTTTCACTAGCTGATTGAGATTGCATTTGTTGGTAAGTTTGTTCTCCATATTTTTCAATAAAACCATCTTGTGATAAATTCAATAACTCTTGTTGCATTACCATTTTACCTAATTCATCACGAGACATGCCTAAAGCTTTTGCTGCTGCTTCTTGTTGGATTCTATTACCTGTAGCATATGCTTCAGTAATTGCTGAGTTGTCTGCTAGTTCTTTCGAAAGTCCGGTTAAATCATTATCTAAAGCTAATTGTCGAGCTTTATCTAAATTAATTTCTTTACCAGTTAACATTTGAAACTCTAACTCATTTTGGATAGAAGTTTCAAAATTTAATAATGAATCTGCAATCTTATCTACATCTTCTAAGTTTAAACCTAATGCTCTAGCTTCAGTGGCGGCTTCTGCTAATAATTGAGGAGACATTCCTAAAGAAACTACAATAGATTTTGAAGCAGTTGCTATATCATTTAATATAGCTTTGGCACTAATAGCAACATTATTTTGCTTATTAATTGCATTTACAGTTTGGACTGTATTTTCTAAAACAGATTCAGTATCTGTGCTTTGAGTCCTTGCTAATAAAGCTAATTGAGAAGCTTCAGCACCTCCTAACCCTAACTGTTTAGTTAAAGTAGTCATGGTAACTAAAGTATCACCTGTGAATGTTGAAAGTAAACCAGTTTCCTTTACTAAATCTCTAAAACTTTCATTTAACCTTTGAGAATTTATAAAAGCTTTATTTGTATTTAAAGCAACAGCAGCAAATTCAAATTGGAGACTTCTTGCTGAGGATGATGATATACCTGTTTCTTTAGCTAGATTAGCTACATTAGAACTAGCTTGAAAAGCTCCTTTTAGTAAAGCCATCATTGCAGCTTCTCCTGCTACTAAGAGTTTTTCAGTTCCTTCTACTTCGTCATTCATTAAAGCAGCTGCTATTCCTGATTTATCTAAACCAGTGACATACTCTTTAATATTTTTACCTAATGCTTTTGTAAGACCATTTTGAAGAATATAACTATCATTAATAGTATTTATATTTTCTAGTTCTTCTTCTTGTTGGCCAAGGTAGTCTAAATGATCTTGTATTAATCGTTGCTGTTTTTGGTATTCTTCCTCACCTAAAACATTTTTATATTTAGCAAGATTATTAAGTTTAGCTTGAGTTAAAGCTTGATTGTCTTGAAGTTTTTTTCTAGTTTTAGCTACATCACTAGCTTTAGCTTCTCCTTTAGCTGCAGCAGCTTGAAGTTTAATAATCTCTTCTTGGTTTTTTACTGATTGTTTTAGTTCAGCAACTATACCGCGTTTCATAGTTTTACCTATGATGTCGGCACCACTAGCCATATCGTTTAAACCATCAGCAGCATTGCTAATAGCATCACCAAGGGCATCAGCAATATTTTGCATTGCATCTAAAATATTTTCTGCTGCCTCCTTAGATTCTGCGACTTTTTTATCTAAATTTTGTTTAGCCATACTTCTGTGTTATATGTAATACATATTACTTATAACTAGTTTTTTTAAAGAATTCTGGGGATTTAATTGTTCCATCACTTGAGATTAATTCTTTTACATTTGGTGATGAAGATTTAGATTTTTTTATCTCATCATTTTGTTTATCGTAATGGTCTTTAATTTTTTGATATGTAAACTTCCTTAACCAAAGAGGCATATCGTAAACTTCTTGCCAACGATACCCTCCTTGACCATAAAAACAAATTTCATGGATTTGAGTTAAAAAATTTACCCTATATTGTTTAGCTGAATTAGATGTCAGGCCAAAAAAAGTTAACCCCAATTGGGAGAGTTGTGGGTTTTGATCCATTTGAGGGAAAAAAAGTCAGATCTACATCTGGTTGAATTTGATTTAGATGTTTTCTAAAGGCTCGAGCATCTCGAGCTAAAAATGCTTGATCAATAAATTCCCTAATAGTTTTAGTATCTCGATCCCCATTAATAGCAGCTAAAGCATATTTTAACCTAGTAGTTAATTCATTTGAAGCATTAGGACTAATTTTTTTTAAACTTTTTATTTCTTGATCTATTTTTCTTTCATCCCCATGAGTTAATAACTTAAAAGTAATAGTATTACCTGAAGATGGGAGTTCAAAATCAAATTCATTTTCACCTCTAGTATATAAAGATTCATCTAAAGGTTTATTTTCTAAAGTAGATAAATCAAAGGTTTCTTCTTGTCCATTGTATTGGAATTGATACTCTGCTCCATATCCTAAAATACGAGCTGCTATCATAATAGCATTTTTATCACCTATTAAAATATCATCAAAGTTAAATTTAGTTACTACTAATGATTCTAAAAGTTTATCTATAACACTACCATCACTAATATAATTAGCATTAGTAAGAATATCTTCTTCCCTAGCGGTCATGTATTTAATTTCAATAGTTCCTTTAGATAAAGGATGACCTTCAGGGTAAACTAAACCTTTTGAAGGTAATTCGATTGTTTCTGTTGGTAAGTTAAAACTCATATTTTTTTATTTATAACGTTTATCGTGTATACATATGAATATAAAAAAGAGCTTGAACGAATCCAAGCTCTCTTTATAAAAATATTTGATTTTTTTTAGAAGTTTAAGATACAGTAATCTGGTTGAACTGTCATCGTTAAACTAATTGCTGTATCAGCTGTATCCCAACCATACTCACCAAAACCAGCTTCAGTAATCATAGCACCTTTAATTATCCATTCCGATACTACATCACCTACAGGACCAATAACATTAAATGTTAAATCTTTCTTGTAGAAATCAGAGTAACCATCTCTACCAGTTACTGATTCGTGGTGTAGTCTTACCCATTCCATTACTGCTTGAGCACCTGAAGGTGTAATTGGGTCAAATAGTGTAAACTGAATTTCTCCCCAAGTAGTTTTACCTTTAACAAAACGTTGTACGTTAATATGGTTTAATTCTACTTTACCTTGTGATAAAGTTACTGCACCTACACCTTTTATTGTATAAGCTGGGAATCCATCAATATACATAATGAACCTATTAGCTTGTTTTGGTTCAAATGCTGTGAAGAATATTTCGTTTGGATCTAATACTGCCATTGTTATTTATTTTATTCTATTATAAATATTGGTTCTTTTAACTTTTATCCTGGGAATGTTGCTCCAGTTGGAAGAACATTAAAATCTAGGATAATGAATTCAGCAGTTTTTGTTGGTTGTAAATAAATAGCACCTACTAATTGATTTCTATCAATTACATCTGGGGTATTATTACTATCATCCATTACTACTTTAAAAGCATATAAACCTTGTCTTTGTTGTACACTTTCTAAATATGGGTTTACAACTGATAAGAAATTGTTTCTAGTTGCTGCTGTATTTTGTTCAAATACTAACGTTTGAGCTACTGAACCAATATACCCTTTAAGTGAGATTAATAATCTTCTAACATTTACTCTATCTAAAGCGCTTGCTTGACGTTGTAATGTCTTTTGACCATAAACTACTGTTCCTACTCCGGGGAATGAAGCTATTGGGTTTACATTGGCTTCATATAAAGTATCTCTATTACCTTGAGATAATTTTCTTTCAGGGCGAAGTACGTTACCTAAACCACCTCTATTAATACCCGCTGGAGCAAACCAAGGCTCGCTTACACTGTCGTTATATGCGTAAACTCCTGCCATCATTGTTGATGCTGGTACCCATATATTTTTACCTGAATCTGGGTCTATTACTTGTAACCAAGGCCAGTACATAGTAGCATATGAAGTATTTCTTGAACTAGCTTGTGTTGTTGCTGAGCTAATTGTGCTACCATAAATTACTGGGTCTAGTACATATAAACTATCCCCTCTAGTTTGAGTATTATTAATTGCTGTTGTAGTTTGAGAAGCATGAGCATCATTAAATAAACCTGGGGTGAATAAAGCATTAAACTGATAATCATCTTGGTTAGATAATAAGTTTAACATATTAGTGTAATCACTACCAAGTAAACCTTGAGTATTACCTGCAACTCCAGTACCTGCTTTATCATAGTAGTTACCACCACCTGCTTGGGTAGTAATGTTATTACCACTACCATTTTCAAAAGCACCACCAAATGATCCTGAACCTACTGCTGGGATTGAACCTGTAAAAGCTGGTTTAGCATTTCCCGCATTGTCTAAATAATTTGGGGTTGGTTGATTAACAGATTTTACCCTTACATATCTAGAAGCATTAGGATATGAACCTGAAATTTCTAAGTAATTTTCTGTTGAGTTGTAATTATACTTAGTATCACCTATTACTCTAGAAATAAAATTATCTTGGTTTGGATCTAATGATACATTATTCCAACTTTCTAATACAACAGGATTAGTGGTAGTATCATCACCTCTTCTAATTACTAAAGTAAAAGTACCTGCAGCCTCGTTGCGAGAAGCAATTTGCCATCTAACATTATCAAGGGAACCAGAATCTAAAGATCCAGAAGTTATTGAACCTGAATTGTTCCAAATAACTCCTTTATCAATAGCTTCTAATGTGAAAGAAGAAGTATATGAAGCAATAGATATACTTGCACTATCTCCTACTTGAGCTTCAGCATATGCCCATGTAGAAGTAGAACCAGATACTACTCTAGATACTAATAAAGTGTTTCCACCATTATTAAAATAATTAAAAGCTGCGATTGAAGTAAAGTAACTAACTACTTCACTACCACTATCAAAAGTTGTTCCAAATCTATTTTGATAATCACTATAAGATGTAACAACTGTAGGTTGTTCTACTGGTCCTTTAACTGTAGGACCAACGATAGCAGCTCCTACTTGAACTGGCTGTTGAGTGATAAATGACTGGTCGTTCTCTCTTGCTAATACACCGGGTGATATTAATGTTTCTGCCATTGTAATAAGGTTATTATTTTGTTATAAATATTCAAAAGAAAATTAAAAATTAAGATTTTATAAACTCTCCCGATTCTATGTTAATTGTCCCTTCACCATATTTTTGTTGGAGTTCTTTTCCTAACTTTTGACTTTTAATTTGTAAATCCTTTAAAGTTTTAATTAAGGTTTCTTTTTGTAAGGTTAAAGTTTGAAGTTGGATTTCTAACTGCCCAAATTCATTTAAAAGAGAAGCTTGTTCATTTTGAATAGTTAATAAGCTGTCAATTTCTTCTTTTTGTAATAACACTTTTTCCATATTGATAAATATTAAGTTATTTTTTATTAGTTAAAATTTGTTTTACTTTATTTAAAACTTGAATAGGGGTAACAGATTTCATACAAATATGTTGTTTATCAGTATTTTTCCATATAGGACACCAGTCCCAGTCCCCAGCATCAAATTTAAAGTTAGGATTAACCCAACATGAATTACATTTATCTTCATTACGAACTCTAACTACTTTACTTTGAAATTCATGTTCGGATGAAGTAAATCCATTAATCATTAATGTTTTTTTACCTAACGCCCAATTAAACCAAGAAAGTCCGGAGCTTAAGCCTATAAATAAATCGGCATGAAAAAGATAATTAGCAATAGTATCAAAAGATTGGTTCCATGAGTTTATAGCTCCATGAATTTCTAATTTATCTTTAGTTAAATTTACTACTGTGTATCCTTGTTGGGTTAGTAATTTAGTTAATGCTAACCAATTAGCATAAGGCCATTCTTTACATCCTGCTGTAGATTGGGGACCTATTACTATATATTTTTCTTTTATAGGACGTTTACCTTTAAAAAAGTCAATTCCATAATTTAATTCTTTAAAGTTTAACCCTAAAATATCAGTAGCAGTTTGTTGCATTGGGTAAAGGTTTACTTGATTAGGATGTTTATCTGTATCTTTCCAAAATCCTTCATCATTTTTAAACCAACCTATTCTATATACTACTTCACATTCAGTGTTATTACCAGGTTCTAACCATTCTATATCTTTATAAGCTTCTAAACCCTTAAACCAATCATTATGAAAAGTAGATAATATAACTTTACAATTATGTTTTTTAGCAAATTCAACAACATAAGGAGTCCAACCAATAGTATCACCAATAGCACTAGATTCTAATGTTATTAAGACTCGTTTATTTTTTAAATTAAAAGTATCAACTATTTCTCCATTTATTTTTATAACCCATGGAATATAATATTTTTTACCACAAGAAGTCCACATATTATTAGTAATATTATCACTAAAAACTACTTCATTAGTATTACTATCTATAAATTCAATAAAATATTCTTCAAAAGTATCCCCTAAAATTTCTACTTTAGGACCTTCCATATAAGAAATTATAATTTTATTAGGTTGAGTAGGGGGAGCTACATAATTATCCATAAATTCTTGGATAGTATCTCTACCAATTTCTGCTACTCGATCCCAATTAAAATCTCTACGAATAATTTTTGCTTCTTCTACAGCACGTTTTTTATGGTCTGTGTAGTTTTCAAAAGCATCCCTCATTACACGAGCTAAATCTTCATAATCAGGTTCATAGTAATTACCTGGAATGTGGTGGTCTTCTAGGTTAATACCGAAATTAGAATAATTATTTCCTTGGGTTGATTTTTCACCTAATACTTTTACAGGTAAGCCTTTACCTTCAGCAAATTCTAATTGAGCTGAGCAGTTAGAATAGATAGCGGGGGTACCACAAGCCATAGCTTCAATTAAGGGAAGATTCCATCCTTCACTACGGGCGCAAGATAAAAATACATGACCATTTTTTAAGTAAGTAATATAATCTTCACGTGAAGGGAAATGTTTAATTTTTAAACGTGGATCTTCTAAACTAAATCCTTTAAGTCTTTCTTCAGTAGTCTCATAACCATCTAAATCTTTACCCCACATATTATCTATAGATAAAATAAGATCTACAGGTTCGTCTGGTTTAAATTCTTTTAAGAAAGTTTCAATTATTTCTTTAGTTGATTTCCTATAATCCCAGCGACCAAAATGAATAAATTTAAATCTACCATCTACATAGTCTAATGTTGTTTGGGGATCTTCTGGGTAGAATGTATCTACATCTACTCCTTCGGGGACAACTTTTACTTTTTTAGGATCAGCCCCTTGTTTAATAGTACATTCAGCTTGCCATTTAGAAGGAACCCACATTTGATCAAAGGTTTTCCATTGTTCAAAAAATCCTTTAGGTTGTTCTGTAGATTCCCATACATTATAACCAATTTTAGGTCCTGTGTAATTATCATAAAAATAATGATGATTGGTTTCCATCAAAATTAAATTTAAATTATGTCTAAAATCTTCACCATAATGATTATACATTCTATCGTTTTGGAAATTTCCGTTAGAATCAAAATAAGTTTGAGTATGAAGAATTTCTTTATCTAAATCTGTAATATATTCTTCATTATGAGGTTCATCGCTCATCCCTGACCAATTTTTCCCTACAGTAAAGTTTCGAAATTTTAAGGGGAAATGTTTAGATAGTCCTCTAAAGAAATCACGAGTATGATTGTTATAACCACTAGTTCCTACATAAGGACCATGGCCAAAAATTTTAGTTTCTTTCATATTATCTCATTATACTACACCCACAATCAAGTCCTCTAATACCGTTAAATCCAGAATCGATAGGAGACATAGGAATATTATTAGTTTTTAAATAGTGAAAAATTAAAGTTTCATTAATAAAAATATCTTCATAGTTGTCACTATAAGATGGATCCACAAATATAGTGTTAAGCATTTGGGGGAACAAATTACAATAGGTTTTCATTACATCATACCCACCTATAGCTATCTGATCGTTTATCTGGTATGTTGTATGAGGCCAATCGTCTGCATATCCAAAGTAATGTAAATACTCAGGATTTAATTGGGTTAAATCTTCTAGTAAAGGGCAAGTATTAGCTACTCTATGTGTAAATAAAAGATCATAACGAGTTTTAAAAATAAGATCATATTGGATCCCTGAATTATTCATTAAGTCCCAAACTCGTTTTAAGGACATCCACATACCCATTTGAGAGTTTAAATGTTGGTTATTTTGACCTTTTATATTTTTTCCGTCAAATTGAATAAATTTTTCAAATAAATAATCTTTAGGTTGATACCAATTAACTAAATTATTATATAAATCTTCATTAACACGATGAATTTTTTCTAATCTACCTTTATTAAAAAAGTTAAACTTATGAAATTCTTTAGCTTCCCAAGCATGAAGATATACATCTATATCGTAACGATCTAAAAACCATTTTTTTAACTCTTTATATCCATTACGATGCCTACGAGGTTGACCACTAAGTAATAAAGCTATTTTCATACTATCTCATTATTCTAGCAGCATCCCAGAATGCCATAAATTTATCATTGTGTAAAACCTCATATAGATTAGGCTCTTCTTCTACAGACACAGTTATATTATTATCTCTTAAATATTGCATTAGAGAAGTTTCTACATATAAATGGGTAGAATTAGAATCATTCATAAATTGTTTATATTCAGGATTTCTAAAATAGTAATCAATTAAATGAGGGAAAAAATTATGATATACTTTCATTACATCATACCCCCCTAGGGCAAATTGGTCATTAATATTTTGTTCACCTTCAGGATCGTAGATTTTTTTAAAAGAATGAACTTTATTAGGATCTAATTGGGTAATATCTGTTAAATATGGATGATTAACTACATTGTAATGAGAATATAATAAATCAAATCTTGCTCTAATTATGTAATCATATTTAATACCTGAAGATTCTAATAAGTCCCATGCTCGTTTTATAGATAAGGTCATACCAAAATGGCTATCAAATCTACCTACGTCTTCAATACCATAAGAATCAAATTTAATGCCTTTTTCAAATAAATGCTTTTTAGGTTGGTATAATTCTAATGCTTTATCATAAGCTGACATATCAGCTTTGTATTTGTGCATTAGTTGTCCATAGTGATATTTATAGTAATATTCATCTTTCCATGAATGCATATAAACATCAATATCGTATTTTGATAAAAAATGTTTTTGTAGTTCATGAAACCCAGCTTCTAATCTACGTGGTTGTCCACTTATAGTCATTGCTATTTTCATTCGGGGACTGTATGTAAAGTATCTATTGATAAACTATTTTGAGTTAAATGATATCTAATTAGATTTTGTAATTCGTTATTAACCTTGTTTTCTTGATGTAGATAATTTTCATCTATAAAAGTGTAATACAAAATAAAACTAAAATAATCAGCATAATGTTCAGAAACAGGGGGAGAACAAACTGCAAATTTATCAAAATCTCCCTTAGAAAAACCAGAAATATGATTAAATTTTATATGAACTATTAAATCATATTCTAAAGCATCTTCTTTTACTAAATTAAAACAAGCATGAGTTGAATAAGCTTCATTTAAAATATCGTTTAAATATTCATTATTATCATCAAAAGGAATTATTGATTGGAAATAATATTTTTTAGGTTCATATAATTTTAAAACTTTATCAGTATTACCTGCACTGTCCCAAGTATGAATATAAGTTTCGCAATCATACTTAGAATAAAAATTTTCTTTTAACCAATGATACATTGAGATGTAATCAAAGGATTCTCCACTTAAACAAATTGCTATTTTCATTACTTATAATGTCCTCCTCCTAACCATAAAACAAATGACTTTCTAGTACCCTTAGTAACAGGAGTTATTCTATGCATCATAAATGATGGAAAAATTACAACATTACCTTTACCACGTGGGGCAGTATTAGGATATTGACCTCCTGACCAAACTTGTAAATCTCCACCTTCATATTCATCAGAATCTGATAATTGTACTGTAACAGAAATTTTACGGAATTTCATAAATTCTTCAGTACCAATATCCATATGCCAATCGTAATGACCTTTGTTAGTGTCGTAATATTCAGTATATTGAATTTGTTCAGGCATACTTTGAATGTCAAAGTGAAACATATCATCATTAGCTGTTTTAGCTAACATACCGATTTTATCGTAAATCCATTTAGTTTCTTCACTAAAAGGAACCCATTTAATTGATGAGTTTCTAGATTCAAGGTCTTTACCTTTATCTTGACCTCCGCTTTCAGTTACCCCTGCTTGTGATGGGATTTCTTGTACTTGTTGTTCAATTAAATCTAATTCTTTAGCTGTAAAGCCTTCTTCAAACCAATAATAATTACATTGGTTAACTTCTTTTTCGAAATCTAATGGGAATGAGTAAAGTGTATTCATTTATTTATTTGATGTGAATGTTACTAATATATATCTTGTACCTTCTTCTACAGGACGACCTCCATGAAGGTGAGTAATTTTTCCAGGATGGGCCATAGCATTTCCCATTTTTCTGGGTTGAGTAGTTAATTTATATTTAGGTAAATATGTTCCCCCACCCTTAAAATCATCATTTAGTCTAACATTTAAAGTAATTAAAGAACTATCATGATGTAAATTTAAACTTCCTTGATTTTCAGTATCATACTTAGCAATAAAATTTTCACTATGTAAAATATTCCAATCGTTACCCGCTAATTCCCAAAACCAAACCCATATAGGATAAACAAATTCTTCTAAAACTCGTTGGTAAATAGGTTGCATACCTAGACTTTCCATAGTTTGATCAGTTGTAGGATAAAACGTATGTCTGTCTGTTACCCATGTATTTTCTTCAGCTAGTGCTACTATTTCATTACAAAATTGTTCAGTAAATAGAGGGAATTCTATAATATTAGGACCTATTTCATCTACCATTAACTGGTATTGGCCTTTTCTAAGGTGTGGGTTTATATATTTGTTACACCATTCTTCCCAGTTGCTATCATCTAAAATATTATGATAATCTTCTTTATTATATTCTGTAAGTCCTACAGTGTTTTTTTGGAAAAAATAACCAGTTGTGCCTGTATTATTTGTAATATCTTTAATTAATGGAGAAGCAACCTTTAAACGAGTTT